>ERZ827101.415-NODE-415-length-68375-cov-8.434265_pt1 | contig 68375 bp, 58 predicted proteins | sample MGYA00519869_ERZ827101 | MGnify/ENA primary metagenome ERZ827101 (study PRJEB31778, sample SAMEA3449256) | human gut metagenome | biome: human gut; feature: human-associated habitat; material: faeces | place: United Kingdom | collected 2010/2012 ...
CGCCTGCCGATCCCGATGATCCCGGCAAGACGGATCCCAGTGATCCCGGTAAGACCGATCCCACGAATCCCGGCACTGACACCCCCGCCACCGGCGACACCGGCGTGCTGGTGTGGGTCATCGCCCTGCCCGTGGCGCTTCTCGCCGCAGCCTTCGTGCTGAAGCGTAAGGAGCGGGAGGCGTAAGCCCATCGGCTGCAACCAAATCCAAACAGCAGAGGCGCGGTGGAATTTCCACCGCGCCTCTGAAACGAGATGCACTCCGCCGGAGGCATAAAGAAAAGACGAGTAAGCAGACCCTTCCGGGAAGCTTACTCGTCTTTTTTCTGCGCACTATTTTACAGCGTACACCATCCTTATCACCGACCTTAGCAATCCTGTCGAGCGCCGATGGCACGTCCGGCTGCAGCTAATATGCGGCCAGCAGGATGAAGAAGGCAGCAAAGCAAAAAGAGCATTTCAATACGCTGTTTATGAACTGCTGTGGCCGAAGCACCAGGTGCAGGCGTCATAACCGGAATCCTTGGCCTGCTGTTCCGTTACGGTGACGGTATTATCCTTGCCGATGACATACTGGCAATCCCGCTTGTGGTAGCACCGACCGGATTCCGTTAAGTAAACCGTCTGGCTGGAGCTGGCCGGGAAAATGCACAAGATCAGCACCACCAGCGCCGCGGCGACGGCTATACCGATGCCGCCCCACAGGGCAATGCGCCTGGGCCTGCAGCGGCGGTTATATCGCAGAAGGATAGAGGCAAACTCATTGGCCTCCTGCTCCTGGAGGACGCTGCTGCCGGGGCCGGTAGCGGGGGACCGTTCCAAATGCCGGCACAGAATGTGCCCCAGCTCATGGCTCAGCAGGATCATTTGCTCCTGCTGAGATAGGTTTTCCTGCATAAAAACGATCCGCAGGTGGGGATCCTGATAGGTGAAGGCGGATTGCCTGGCGGCATAATCAAACAGACGCAGGGAGGTGAGCAGAGTGGTGACCTCCTTGCCGTTGGAAATGCGGCTGTACTCAACCAAGGAAAAGCCCTGCTCCTGCAGGGCTTTTTCAAGATCTGAAACCGTAAAAGGCCGGCGGTGAAACTGCGACAAAAATGTGCGCGCCTCGCGCTGCACAGGTGTCATGAGACGGTCCCCTCTTACTCCTTATTTTTCAGGCTGCGCAGAGCATTGACAGCGTCTGCGGCATCGCCTGCGGGCATATTCACACTGGTAAAGCTGCCGCCAAAGGCAGCGGCCTCGCCGGTAAAAGCGTCGGCGGCTTTCTTGCAGCGATCAGCCTCCACCTTCAAAACGGTGGCTACGGTATGCCGGCCATAGCTATCCAACTGGGCATACTGGGTCAGCAAATCCTGCGTGTCGTCCGTCAGGTAGAAGGCGGAATCGTCCGATAGGGCTTTGATACCAAGGGTCTTGCAGATATGCACTACGGTGTCAAAGGAGGAACCGCCGATGCCGTTGTGCAGGGCACTGTTAATGGTGGACAGAGGTATATCCACTGCGAAGGCAAACTGACGCACACTCTTGTACTGACGGGTGATCTCCGTGCGCACGATTTTCGTTAGATTATCCATAATTGCACATCTTTTAATATGACAAATTACTTTCCTCAATCATAGCATAATAATGGAAAAAAGCAATAGGAATTATTTTCCAAAAATAAGAAGTATTTTTAGAGATTTTGACGGACACTTGTCCGAAACGGACGGATTTATACTGATAAGCGACTACACTGGAAGAAAAGGTTTATTTCGCGGTATTTCTATGGTATAATGACCGCAATGCGGCCATTATATTTTATGCCATTTTTCCCCGGCTTCGCCGGGAGCCGAAAAATATGGCAGCATTATACCATTCCGCGTCGCGGCATGGTATAATAACCAAAAAGCTGCTGCGACGCAGGCGGCGCAGAACGCCCGGGTGTGTCCGGGCCGAAGGGAGAGAGCGGCATCAAAGGAAACAAAAACGAAAAGCGCGGCAAGCCGCTGGCCTTCATCCGGGATCTTATCGACCGGTACTATGCCCACGACGTCGCCCGGGACGGTGCGGCTTTGACCTATTATTTGCTCTTTGCCATTTTCCCGCTGCTGGTGTTCGTCAGCACCCTGGTGGGCTTGATGGATCTGGACATTGAGGAGACCCTTACTGCCATGAGCCGCATTTTGCCCGAGCAGGTACTGGGCATCGTGGGCAGCTATCTGGAGTATGTGTCTACCAGCCCCAGCCGCCAGCTGCTGGTGTTCAGCTTGATCTTCTCGGTGTGGTTTCCCTTGCGGGCCACCAGCTGCCTGATGCACTCCGTGCGCAAGGCCTATGGTGTGCCTCAGCCGCCCAGCATGATTGGCGGTACACTGCGTAATTTGATTTTTACCCTTTGGCTCATCGTCACCATTGCTGCCAGCATCGTGCTTACCACCGTGGGCCGCCGGGCGCTGCAATTTGTCTCGGGGCTGATCCACATTCCGGACCAGTTTATTAACGTCTGGGAGACCTTGCGCTTTGCAGTGCTGGGGGTCATCATGCTGCTGGTGCTGGTGCCGCTGAATATGCTGGCCAGGGGCCGAAGATGCCCGCTGCGGGAGGTAGTGCCGGGGGTATTGCTGAGCATGCTGGCTTGGCTGGCGCTAAGCGTAGCCTTTTCCTACTATGTGGAAAAGGTGGCCCATTATACGGAGCTGTACGGCTCCATTGCTACCATTGTGGTGGTGCTGCTGTGGCTATATATGACCGGACAGGTGCTCATTATGGGCGCAGAGTACAACGGCTCACGCCTTGCGTATAGAGAAAACAAAACCATTCACCCACCGGAAGGGGAGAAAGGAACAAAATGAAGATCATTATTGTGGGAAACGGAAAGGTGGGCTATGCCATTGCCAGCCAGTTGGCAGGCGAGCATCACGATATTGTTATGGTAGACGACAACGCCGTCGCGCTGCAGAGGGCGGAAAATGCTCTGGACGTTATGTGCATCGAGGGCAATGGCGCATCCATCCGGGTCTTGAAGGAGGCCGGCGCTCAAAGCGCGGACCTGGTCATCGCCGTAACGAATCTGGACGATACGAACCTTTTGTGCTGCTTTATTGCCAAGAAGCTGGGCGCGGGCCACACCATCGCCCGGGTGCGCAGCCCGGAGTACCGCCGGGATGCGGACATGCTGAAAAAAGAGATCGGCCTGGACATGGTTATAAATCCTGATCTGGCGGCGGCGCAGGAGATCGCCCGGATCGTCTCCACGCCGTCGGCCTTCTCGGTGGAGCCCTTTGCGGGAGGCCGCATCGACATGATCGGCTTTGACGTCACCGACCAGACCATCGTGGCAGGGCGCTCCCTCAGTGAGTTCAGCAGCCACACCTCGGCCAAGGTGCTGTTCTGTGTGGCGGTCCATGGCGGCGAAACGGTGATTCCCAACGGTGCATTTGTGCCGCAGATCGGGGATAAGCTCTATATGATCGGCGCCAAGGGCCAGCTGCAGGACACACTCCACAGCCTGGGGCACTCCCAGCAGAAGGTGAGGGCCGTGTCTATTTTAGGCGGCAGCCGCACGGCTATGTACCTGGTGTGGGAGCTTAAAAAGCGGGGCATCAAGTCTCAGATCGTGGAGATGAACCACCAAAAGTGCATCACCCTCTCGGCAGAGCTGCCGGATACTCTCATAATCGAGGGGGACGGCACGGACAACGACCTCCTGCGGGAGGAGGGCGTATTCGCGGCAGACGCCTTTGTGTCCCTGACAGACCGGGACGAGGAGAACCTGCTCATGGCCCTCAGCGCCCAGCGGGCCGGCGTGGGCAAGGTGCTGGCCAAGATGACCCGCCCCAACTATATGGACCTGGTCCGGGATACCCATATCAGCAGCATCATTAGCCCCAAGGATCTGGTAGCCAATCAGATCACCCGCTATGTCCGGGCTCTGGCCAATTCCGAGGGCAGCTTTGTGGAGAGCCTGTATAAGATGATGGGCGGCCAGGTGGAGGCGCTGGAGTTCACCGCCGGGCCGGAGTGCCGCCAGCTGCTGGACAGACCCATGAAGGACCTGCCCCTGAAGCAGGGAGTCCTGGTGGGAGCCATTGCCCGGGATAAGGAGATTGTTATCCCCGACGGCAACACCTGCATCCATGAGGGGGACCATGTGGTGGTGGTCACAAAGACCACAGGCACCGATGACCTGATGGACATACTGGGATAACGGACACAATAATTATATGTAGGAAGTGCATTTATGGATATGAAAAATGAAAAGCTCCAGGAATACGCAAAGCTCCTCATTGAGGTGGGTCTGCATGTGCAGAAGGGGCAGACCCTGATAATTTCCAGCCCGGTGGAATGTGCCTATTTCGCCCGGCTGTGTGCCACAGCGGCCTACGATGTGGGCTGCCGTGAGGTGGTGATGAACTGGCATGACGACTACCTGGCCCGGGAGAAGTTCCTCCGGGCGGAGGATGCCGTGTTTGACCAGGTGCCCCAGTGGCGGCAGCATTTCTTTAACGACTACGCAAACGAGGGGGCGGCCTATCTGGCCATTGACGCTGAGGACCCGGAGCATCTCAAGGGGGTGGATCCGGACCGCCGGGTGCGCTCCCTGCGGGTGAGCGGCAAGGCACTGAAGGATTTTTACCGGCTGCAGATGAGCAGCGGCTTTCCCTGGTGTATTGCGTCTATTCCCATCCCCTCCTGGGCCGGCCGGGTGTTCCCCAGCCTAACCGAGGAGCAGGCCATGGAGAGCCTGTGGAACGCCATATTCAAGGCTGTGCGTATCACCGGGGACGGACAAAGCGTTCGCCACTGGCAGGAGCATCTGGAAAGCCTTTCCCGGCGCAAGGAAAAGCTCAACGCCCTGCGCCTGAAGTCCCTGCACTACACCAACTCCCTTGGCACCGACCTGACCGTGGAGCTGCTGGCGGACCACATCTGGGAGGCCGGGGACGACTGCACCTCCGCAGGCCAGCCCTTTGTGGCCAATATGCCCACGGAGGAGCTGTTCACCGCGCCCCTGCGCACCGGGGCCAACGGCACGGTGGTGGCCTCCATGCCTCTGGTCCACGATGGCAACATCATCGATGGCTTCCGCATGACCGTGGAAAACGGCAGGATCACGTCCGTCTCTGCCAAGCAGGGACAGGCGGTGCTGGAGGCGGCCATCTCCGTGGATGAGGGCGCGTCCTATTTCGGTGAGGTGGCTTTGGTTCCCTACGATAGTCCTATCTCCAACCAAAAGCTGCTGTTTTATAACACCTTGTTCGATGAAAATGCTGCCTGCCACATCGCCTTTGGCGAGGCCTACCCCTGCATTGAGGGGGGGCGAGACATGGATAAGGAGCAGCTGAAGGCCCATGGCCTAAACGATTCTGTCACCCATGTGGATTTTATGGTGGGGACCGCAGATCTCTCCATTGTGGGCACCACCCGGGATGGACGGGAAGTGCCCATCTTCGTAAACGGCAACTTCGCGCTTTGATTTGATATGCTCACAAACCCTCTGCCCATCGGCAGAGGGTTTCAGCGTTTCAAAAAAGCCTCGCAGAGTTTGCCGCCCGCAGGCGGCAAAGAAATGAAATCATTTTCTCTCGCGACATGCGCGTGAGAGAAAATACTTCTCAGGCTGCCAGTGTGGAATTTTGAGCCAAGGGCTCAAAATTATGCGCGCAGCAGACTGCAAGCCTTTTGTCGGAAAAACCTGGAGGGTTTTTCGACAAACTCAAACCCTCTGCCCACCGGCAGAGGGTTTGCATTTTCTCCGTTGCATTATGCTTTCCGTTGCGGTATAATATACACGTTAAAATATGCCCACTGGGAGCCGGCGACCAGGGCCGCCGGCCCCCTATCTGAAAAGCGGCGGGCGAGAGCCGGTGGGACGGGCAAGCTGCGCAGGCATTACCCGGATAAACTTCGCCTCGCGCCGCTTGCACCATCCTATGCACCCCGGCCCGGCCCGGTGTCAAACCCAATGAGAAAGGATCCTTTCACCATGATCAAAATCGCCCCCTCCATTCTTTCTGCCGACTTTGCTAATCTCGGCCGGGATATCCAACGCATTGACTCTGCCGACTATGTCCATGTGGATGTGATGGACGGCCTGTTTGTGCCCAATATCTCCATCGGTATCCCGGTGGTGAAGTCCATCCGTCCGGTGACGGCGCTGCCCCTGGACGTACACCTGATGATTGAGCGTCCGGAGCGCTATGTGGAGCAATTCTGCGACGCCGGCGCCGACATTGTCACCTGCCATGTGGAGGCGGACACCGAGGAGAATATCCATCTGGCCCTGAAAAAGATCCACGCCAAGGGCAAAAAGGCCGGCGTGGTGGTAAAGCCCAAGACCCCTGCCTCGGCAGTGCTGCCGTTTATAAGCGAGGTGGAGCTGATTTTGGTGATGACCGTGGAGCCGGGCTTCGGCGGGCAGAAATTTATGGCCGACATGATGCCCAAGGTGCAGCAGATCCGCAGCTATATCGACGCCATGAATCCTCTCTGCGAGCTGGAGGTGGATGGCGGGGTGGACCCCGACACCTGCAAAATCTGCATCGCCTCCGGCGCCAATGTGCTGGTGGCGGGTTCCGCGGTATACAAGGCAGAGAATATTCCTGCCCGCATCCGGGCCCTGAGAGGGTGAGTCTATGGAGTACTTTCCCGCACCTCTGGAAAAACTGACGGAGCAGTTTGCGAGGCTACCGGGCGTGGGCCGCAAGTCCGCCCAGCGGCTGGCGTTTTTCGTGCTGGGCCTGCCTATGGAGGAGGCCCAGGCCTTTGCCGACGCCATTGTGGATGCGAAAAAGAGCGTCACCCTCTGCCCCGTGTGCCAAAATCTCACCGCCGGAGGCCTTTGCTCCGTGTGCGCCTCCCCCAAGCGGGACGAGAGCACCATCTGCGTGGTGGCTGACCCCCGGGATGTGCTGGCTATTGAGCGCAGCCGGGAATACAATGGCCGCTACCATGTGCTCCATGGGGTGCTTTCGCCCATGAATCATGTGGGGCCTGACGACCTGCAGATCAAATCTCTGGTGGAGCGGGTGGCCGCCGGTGGCATCCGGGAGGTCATCATGGCCACCAATCCCGACACCGAGGGGGAGGCCACGGCTATGTATCTATCAAGGCTGTTAAAGCCCTTCGGGGTGAAGGTCACCCGGCTGGCCTACGGCATCCCCGTGGGCGGACATCTGGAATTTGCCGATGACGCCACGCTCATGCGGGCCCTGGAAGGACGGCGAGAGCTGTGAAAAAATGGATGTGCGCGGCCCTTGCGGCGCTGCTGCTTTGCAGCCTCACCGCCTGTGGCAAGACCGAGGAGCCGGAGCGGCAGGACATTTTTGCCATGGACACCTATATGAGTCTGGCGGCCTACGGGGACGGAGCCCGGGAGGCATTGGCGGCCGCAGCCCGAGAAATAAACCGCCTGGAGCAGGAGCTTTCCCGGACGGTTTCTGCCAGCGATATTTACAAATTGAATGACAGCGGCAGCGCCGTGGTCAGCGAGGAAACGGCGGCGCTGCTCCAAAGCGCCATGACCTACAGCGCCGCGACGGGCGGCCTGTTCGATGTGACGGTGGCGCCCCTGGTGTCCCTGTGGGGCATCACCACGGACAGTCCCCGGGTCCCATCTCAAAGTGAAATTGATGCGCTGCTGCCTCTGGTTGGGAGTGGTCATATCCATATGGATGGCAATGCCGTGACCCTGGACAGTGGCTGCGCCGTGGACCTGGGCGGCATTGCCAAGGGCTACGCCAGCGACCGGGTGGCGCAGGTGCTGCGGCAGTATGCCGTCACCGGGGCCGCCGTGTCCTTGGGAGGTAACGTTTATGTCTGCGGTCAAAAGAGCGACGGCAGCGCCTGGAGCGTGGCGGTGCAGGACCCGAAGGACACCGGCGCCTACGCTATGACCCTGGAGCTGACGGATGTGTTCGCCGTGACCTCGGGGGGCTACCAGCGGTATTTTACCGACTCGGACGGAACCGTTTACCAGCATATTTTAGATCCCCGCACCGGCCGCCCTGCTCAGACGGATCTGCTGTCGGTGACGGTTATCGGACAAAACGGGACTATGGCCGATGCCTATTCCACGGCCCTCTATGTCATGGGGGAGCAGGCTGCCTGTGATTTTTGGCGGGACAGCGGCGGGGCCTTTGACCTGGTGCTCATTACGGCAGACGGACGGGTGCTTTACACCCCCGGCCTGGCCGATTCCATTTCCCAAAAGGGGGCAGACTATGACTTCCAAGAGGTCTCAGCCTGAATTAAAACCGAAGCCGCTGGATGCGGTGGTGGTGCTGGCGGTGGTGCTGCTGGCTGTGGGCACGGCTCTGTTGGCCTACGGCGGCAAGGGGGAGGGCTCCCTCACTGCCACTGTGAAGCATCGGGGACAGGTGGTGGCCCAGGTGGAGCTTTCGTCTCTGCCGGGGGAAAAAACCATCGCTATAGACGGCACCTACCATCTGACCGTTATCCTGGATAAAACCGGTGCTGCCGTCACGGACAGCGATTGCCCCGGACGGGATTGCGTCCATACCGGGCGCATTACCCGGGCAGGACAGAGCATCGTGTGCCTGCCGGAGCAGGTCGTTGTCACCTTGGAGGGGAAAACCCCCTCGGCGGACGTGATCCTGGGATAGGAGGCGGACGGATGAAGCTGACAACAAAAAAATTGGCCCTCTGCGCCGTTTTAACGGCCCTTGCTCTGGGTCTCAGCACGCTGGAAAACCTGTTTCCCGTGTCCCTGGTGGTGCCCCTGCCGGGCATCAAGCTGGGCCTTGCCAACATCGTCACGGTGTTTGCCCTGTACCAGCTGGGGGCCGCCCCGGCATTGGGGATTTTGGTGGCCCGGTGCCTGCTGGGTTCCCTGTTCGCGGGAAACGCCTCGGCCTTACTGTTTTCCCTTATGGGCGGCGTAGGAGCTATGCTTGTGATGATAGCTCTGCGCCGGGTGCGGGGGTTGTCCGTTTACGGTGTGTCCATCGCCGGAGCGGCGGCCCATAATATCGGGCAGATCGGCGCCGCCATGATCGTATTGGGCGGCACGGCAGTGCTGGGATATCTGCCGGTGCTGCTGGGAGTGTCCCTGCTTACGGGGACGCTGACAGGCTTTGTGGCAGGCCTGCTGTTCCGGGCTATGAAAAACATACATTTTGCCCGGTAATCCCCCGTTATTCCGGGGGGCGAAGCGATCGCGGGAATCCGTTCTTTCATCTTTTTGGAGATACGGATCGCGAAGCCGGCGTGCGCACCGGCTCCGCAATGACAAATTATATCTGGTGAGGAGAGCAAATATGGACAGAAAAGACGAGATCATTTTGCAGCAAATGGATCTGATCCGCTCCATGACCGAGCGGAACCTCCGTAGCATGGACACGGATTTTTGGGGCACGCCCTTGATGGGAAAAAAGACGAACCAGTCCCCAATATCGGAAAAATCCGAGAAACCGGCCTCCCAGACCCAGGCGGCAAAGCCCGAGGAAAAGGAAGAAATTCCCCCTAAGGAGAAAATCGAGGACCTGCTGGCGGAGCTGGATAGCTATGTGGGCATGGACGCCATCAAGACCGAGGTGCGCAGCCTCATCAACATGGTCCAGGTCTATAAGCTGCGCCGGGAGCATGACCTCCCCACCACAGATATGTCACTGCACATGGTCTTTTCCGGCAACCCCGGCACCGGCAAGACCACTGTGGCCCGCATCATGTCCCGCATCTATCACAGCCTGGATATCCTCTCCAAGGGCCAGCTGGTGGAGGTGGACCGCAGCGGTCTGGTGGCCGGCTATGTGGGCCAGACGGCCCTAAAGACCCAAAAGGTCATTGAAAAGGCCATGGGCGGCGTGCTGTTTATCGACGAGGCCTACGCCCTCAACGGCAAGAGTGAAAACGACTTTGGTCAGGAGGCCATTGACACGATCCTAAAGGCTATGGAGGATCACCGGGATGATCTGGTGGTCATCGTGGCGGGCTACACGGAGCTGATGGACCGGTTCATCCACTCTAACCCTGGCCTGGAGTCTCGCTTTAACCGCTTTTTGATGTTTGAGGATTATACTCCGGAGCAGATGGTAGCTATATTCAAGATGCAGTGCAAGAAGGGCTGCTATGTGCTGGCCCAGGGCACCGAGGAGCTGGTACGGGACTTCATCGCCGAGGAGAGTGCCGACGATTCCTTTGGCAACGCCCGGGGTGTGCGCAATCTCTTTGAGCATATCCTGGTGGCTCAGAATAACCGCCTGGCAAAAATGGAGAACGTGACCCGGGATGACCTGATGCAGATTCTACCGGACGACGTGCTCCATGCCCGGGGCAAGATAGACGAATGATAAAAGCGAGGCAGCAAGATCCATGAACGACATCACTCTGCGCCATGTGTGCAAGTCCTATACCACCCAATCCACGGATATTATGATCGACCATGCGCAACCTCCTACCCGCACACGGCAAGTGCTGCGGGACGTGAATGTGACCTTTCCGCTGGGAAAGCTCACCGTCCTGGTGGGCCGCAGCGGGTGCGGAAAAAGCACGCTGCTGCGCCTGCTTTCCGGGCAGGATCAGCCCGATTCCGGGGAGATTGAAATTCCGGAGGGCTGGCACAGTGCCGTACTCAGTCCCGATCCCTATGTCATCACCTGGACCAGCGTCCTGCGCAATGTAGCCATGGCCTGCGGCGTGGGCCGCACCCCGGAGGAGCGGCTGCAGCTGTCAGAGGATTTTGTGGAGATGGTGGGCCTAACAGACTATGCGGACCTGACCCCGGCGGAGCTATCCACAGGCATGAAGCAGCGGCTGGGTTTGGCACGGGTGCTGGCCGGTCAGGCGGAGCTGCTCTTAATGGACGAGCCCTTTGCGGCCCTGGATTTTCTTACCCGGGCAGAGCTGCAGAGCCAGCTTTTGCAGATCCAGGCTCGGATGCCCCGGACTATTGTGCTGGTGACCCACCAGCTGGACGAGGCGATTTTGCTTGCACAGAAGATTGTGGTGATGCACTCGGACAGCAGCCTGTGGGAGTGCAGCTTGGCAGACAACGCCTACCCCCGGGATGTGGACGAGCCACAGATGCGGGAGCTGAAGCGGCGCATCACGGAGGAGTGCCGAAAATAAGAGCTTGTGGGAAAAACCAATGGTTTCCCACAAAGAGACAATAGTCTGCTGTGTATATAATGTTAACGCAGCGGCATGGAGAACGGATTACGGGGCCAGTGTATACTGACTCCGTAGAGACTGTCGAAAAACCCTCCGGGTTTTTCCGACAAAAGGATTTGCAGTCTGCTGCGCGCATAATTTGTCCGCCGCAGACGGACAAATTCCACACTGGCAGCCTGAGCGGTATTTTCTCTCACGCACATGTCGCGAGAGAAAATGATTTTATTTCTTTGCCGCCTGCGGGCGGCAAACTCTGCGAGGCTTTTTTGATACGCTGTGCGGAGCCAGTGTATACTGGCTCCGTAATGACAAGTGCTATAGGAAAACAAAACGCCGCAAGGAATGAACCGCACCCCATTTGTTAGATAAGAATGGTATAGTACTTGAACTAAGAAAGAGAGCGTTTTTTATAGCAAAAGGTATGTCAAACAAGGAGTATGCAGCGGAGCTGAGGAAACCCGCAATTGAAACCGTGCGGAAGCCTTTGACGTTGAGCACAGAAGATGCCGCAGTATTCCCTGCAGCTATACTACATCAGATCAAATGGTGCTGAATATGGTCACCGCCGGAGTGCTGCAGCAATTGCGGGATCAAGGCAAAGCTGAAGGGGCTTGCCGTCTGTAAATTACAGATGGCAAGCCCCTTTGTCGGCTTAAATAAATTTCATTACAAAGTATTTGTCAGGCTTTTTTTGGGGGGGCACTTGGCAATGCGTTTTGGGACCTATTGCTTGCAGTTTAGCCGGTAGATCCGCTCCATGCCCCGCAGCAGCAGGCTCTCGTCGTAGATGAAATCCTTGCGGCAGTAGGGAACAATGCAGCCCGCCAAGCCGCCGGTGGCCAGGAGCGTACATTTCTGCCCCAGCTCTGCCTCAAATCGATCTGCCAGACCGTCCATCATGGCTGCGGCGCCGAACACAGCACCGCTTTGGATAGATTCCAGCGCCGTGCCGCAGATGGCCTGCTTCGGTGCCTGGATAGGCACCGACGGCAGCTGCGCCGTGCCTGCAAACAAGGCCTGGATACCCAGCCGCACCCCAGCCAGGATAGCCCCACCGATGTACCGCCGGTCCTGATCCACTACCGTTACGGTGGTGGCAGTGCCCATATCAAAGATGATGGCAGGCAGGGGATATTCTGCCGCAGCAGCGGCATCGCCTGCCAAAATATCATTTCCCAGAGTATCCGCTTCCGGGATGGCCAGGGTCAAGCCACTTTCGGAGCGAGGGGTAATGACGTAGGGCACGATTCCCGTCAGGTGCTGTACCACTTGGGACAAAACCGGCACCAAAACCGGCACCACGGAGCAGATGACCGCCCCGTCTACCTGAGAAAAATCCACACTCTCCCGGGCAAAGAGGCTATCTGCCAGGGCGGAGTATTCCTCCGCCGGGCGATCTGCTACGGTGCCCAGGCGATAGAGCTTGCGCGACCGGCCATCGCCCTCCGGCAGGCCGAAAACGATATTGGAGTTGCCTATATCAACGGTCAGCAGCATTCCGTCCACCGCCTTACTTCTTCTTGCCGATGGCGATAAGCCGGGAGATCACCGGAGCCAGCACCACATTCACGCCGATCTCCAGTAAGAAGTTGCCGCCCGCCAGACCCAAAACCATGTACGCTCCGGCGCTTTCATAGCCCAGAGCGGCAGCCCAGCCGTTGAGAGTGTCCATGAAGAACACCAGGCAGCCCAGCAGAAACACACCCGTGTTCACTACGGGGCAGACAATGGCCGCCATGATAATGGCCAGCCACTGATCCTTCTTGCTTAGGGCTGTGTACACAAGACCGGCGATAAGGCCGCACAGCGTACCTTTCACCAAAACCGTTACGATCGTGCCCAAGGGATTGATAGGCAGGAAAGCCGCTGCCTGCCCGGCAACGAGGATCACTCCGCCGGACATGAGGCCCAGCCAGGCGCCTACCTTCCATCCGTATACCGCAGCGCCCACCACAATGGGTACCAGGGATACATTGATGTTTAGCCCTCCGATTTGGAAGGTACCGCCTAAAAATTGCAGCACCAACACAATGGCGGTGAACACACCTGCGCCCACCAAGTTCTTTGTTTTCTGATTCACTTTTCAAACCTCCTGCTGCCGCTCCGGCGAATCCGGATGCAGCGCATATTTTTGGCGTGTGTTTAGTATACGCCGAAGGCATTGTACCCCATACGACAGTGAAATGCAAGATATTTTTTTCACGAACTTGGGAGGGCATGTGTTGTAGTCCTACAAACGCTGGGCTTGGGACATTTATTTTAGCCTTGAAAACGGCGGCACTTTCTGCTACAATTATTCAGTTAAAGTATGCCATCGAGTGAAAAGGGCAGTATTTTGAATCGAGGTGAACTGCGTGTACTTAAAGGCTTTGGAAATTCAAGGCTTCAAGTCCTTTCCGGACAAAACGGTGCTAAACTTTGGCGAGGACATCACCGCCATCGTGGGCCCCAATGGGTCCGGAAAGTCCAATATATCCGATGCCATCCGCTGGGTCATGGGCGAGCAAAACAGCCGCCAGCTTCGCGGCGCCAAGATGGAGGATGTAATCTTCGGCGGCACCGAAAAGCGCCGGGCCATGGGCTTTGCCCAGGTGACGCTGGTCATTGACAATACCGAGCATATATTTAACCGCGATGAGGCGGAGGTGGCGGTGACCCGCCGCTATTACCGCAGCGGGGAGTCTGAGTATTATATCAACCGCCAATCCGTGCGGCTCAAGGACGTGAATGAGCTGTTCATGGACACCGGCATGGGCCGGGAGGGCTATTCCATCATTGGCCAGGGTAAGATCGATGAGATCCTCTCCGTCCGCAGCGACGATAGGCGGGAGGTATTCGAGGAGGCGGCGGGCATCAGCAAGTACCGCCACCGCAAGGAGGAGTCCGAGCGGAAGCTCCAGCGCACAGAGGAGAACCTGGTGCGCATCAACGATAAGATCACAGAGCTGGAGCTGCAGGTGGAGCCCCTGCGCAAGCAGGCGGAGACGGCCAAGAAATACCTGGTGCTCCGGGATGAGCTGCGGACCCTGGAGATCAGCGTCTGGCTGGAGAACCTGCAGAAGCTGAAGGCGGACCGGCTGAAGCTGCAAGCGGATTTTGAGACGGCCCAGGCCGACCAGAAAAAGGCCCAGGACGAGCTGGACCGGGTATATGCCCAGGCGGAGGAATGCTCCCGCCTGCTCCATGAAAACGACTGCGCTGCCGAGGAAAAGCGAGGAAGGATCTCGGCTCTGGAGAGCGCCATCGGCGAGCATGAATCCGCCGCCGCCGTGGCTCGGACCACGGCTCAGCACCACGCCGAGACCATCGAGCGCATGGATCGGGAGATGAGCGAGAGCCGCAGCCGCACGGAGTCCCTGCACGAGCAGATGCAGGTCATGGCCCGGCGCATGGAGGAAATAGACGCCTCCGCCCGGACCCTGGAAAACGAGATAGCAGCCCTCTGCGAGGAAATGCGCGGCAGTAGCGATGCGGCAGCGGCGGCGGCGGCCCAACTGGAGCAGCTGCGCCGCCGGGAGGCCCAGGAGGTGGCCGGGGCGGCCCAGGCCCAGGCAGAGCTGTCTGCTATTACTGCCGGGTCGGACGAGATCGCCCAGCGCACGGCGGAGCTGACGGAGGAACTGACACAGAGTGAGGAAAAGCTGACGCAGATCCGCCGGGAGGCCGCACAGAACGAAAAGGAGCTGCTGTCCGCCCGGGAGGAGGAGCAGGCTGCCGCCAACATCATCGGCGGACACAGCCTGAAAATGGAGGGCCGCCAGCGCCGAGCCAAGGAGAGCATAGAGCAGAAAAATCAGCTCTCCCTACAGGAAAAGACTATCTCCGACCGGATCCGCCTGCTCAGCGAGATGGAGAAGGAGTATGAAGGATTTTCCAAGGCGGTGAAGATCGTCATGCGGGCCGCCGAGGCCCGGACACTCTCGGGCATCCACGGCCCGGTGGGCAACCTCATCCACACCGATAAGGATTGCAGCGTGGCCATTGAGATCGCCTTGGGCGGCGCTCTGCAGCACATTGTGGTGGACACAAAAAACGACGGGAAAAACGCCATCGGCCTATTAAAACAGCGGGACGGCGGCCGGGCTACCTTCCTGCCGCTGGACACCATCCGGGGCAGGAGCCTCCGGGAAAACGGACTGGAAAACGAATACGGCTTCGTGGGCATCGCCTCGGAACTGGTGCGCTGTGACGGGCGCTATGGCAGCGTCATTGAGAATTTGCTGGGTGCCACCGTGGTGGTGGAGGATCTGGATTGCGGCATACAAATGGCTAAGCGCCACGACAACCGCTTCCGCATCGTCACTCTGGACGGCCAGGTCATCAACGCCGGCGGCTCCATGACCGGCGGCAGCGTCAGCCGCAATGCGGGTATCCTGTCCCGGTCCGGGGAGCTGGAGCAGCTGCACAAAAAGCTGAAAAAGATCCAATCTCAGCTTCAGGAAGCCACCCTCCTGGCCGAAAGTGCCAACCGGGAGCTGCAGAAGGCCCAGTACGAGCTGGAGGTGGCCCGGGACCAGCAGCGCCAGGCCAATGACCGGGTGCTGACCCTGGAGGGGCGTAAAAATCACTATGACATGCTCATAGAGAGCCTGGAGCAGCAGCAAGAGAGCCTGCGCATCCAAAAGGAAAACCTGCAAAAGCGCAGCACCGACGACGCCGGACGGATGGATACTATCCGCCGGACTATTGCGGACTTTACTGCCCGGGCGGAAGAGACCCGGGAGGAAATAGAAATGCTGCAGCGCCGGCAGGAGACTGCCCGGCAGGGCCTGGGTGAAATGACGGACCGATTGACGGAGAAAAAGGCCCAACAGGCGGCGCTTTCCGCCGAGGGCGAAAGCGCCCGGCGCAGCATGGAGGATCTGTCCCGATTGCGGGAGAGCCTGGAGGGCGAGCACACCGACCGGGAGAGTCTGCGCGCCCAAATGGAGCAGGCTATGGCCCAGGCTCGGGCCGAGGAGGAGCGGCAGCAGCAGGAGGCCCGGGAGCTGCGCGGCGGCATCGAGGAGCATCGGCAGGCACTGCAGAAGCTCTCAGAGGAGAAGATGGCTCTGGAGACCCGGCGCAGCCAGACGGACCGCCTCAGCCGCACCTGCAATGACACACTCCTCAACTGCGAGCGAGAGGTGACTCGCCTGGAGGGCAAATTAAACGGCAGCGCTTTGGAGGAAAAGCAAATTCTGGATAAGCTGTGGGAGCGGTACGAGCTAAGCCACAGCGATGCCCAGGCCCTGCGTGTCGAGCTGGAGAGCGTGCCCAAGGCCACCCGGCGCATCGGCGAGCTGAATCGGGAGATCAAGGGCCTGGGAGCCATCAACATCGGCGCCATTGAGGAGTTTGACCGGGTGAACACCCGCTATACCTATCTCTCCGACCAGCGAAACGACGTGGAGAAGGCCAAGGAGGAGCTGCTGGGCATCATCGAGGAGATCACCAAGCAGATGACGGAGATCTTCGCTACCCAGTTTGAGATACTCAAGCAGAGCTTCCAGGAGACCTTCCTGGAGCTGTTCGGCGGCGGCCGGGCCACCCTGGAATTAGAGGATGAAAACGACATCCTCCGCTGCGGCATTGAGATCAAGGCCCAGCCCCCGGGCAAGCAGCTGAAGACCCTGTCGCTGCTCTCAGGCGGGGAGAAGGCATTTGTGGCCATCGCCCTGTATTTCGCCATACTGAAGGTGCATCCCACGCCGTTCTGCGTGATGGATGAGATCGAGGCGGCACTGGATGAATCCAATGTGGTGCGCTACGCCAGGTATATGCGGCGCATTGCCGGCAAGACCCAGTTCATCGTCATCACCCACCGGCGCGGCACCATGGAGGAGGCGGACGTGCTCTACGGCATCACTATGCAGGAGCGGGGCGTCTCCACGGTGCTCACGGCCAACCTCAATGAGCTGAGCAAGGAAATGAAAATCAAGTGAGGGAAAACGGATGGCCGCAGTCGGTGTGCGCACTGGCCGCACAATGACACATTGGACATATTGCAGAAAATGCAGTGCAAGTGTGGCTCGGGTCATCCGGGAGGCCGACCCCTGCGTGCCGTTTTTCGATAGAATTTCGTAGGGGGCGGCGTCCTCGACGCCCCACTGCTTGAGTGGCGGGCGACCGTGAGGGGCGCCCCTATGAAAGGGCATGGAGCGGCCCGGCGGGTATTGGCTCGCCGAAAGTGGAACGATACATTTTGATTATTGCAACAGGAGGCAGCATATGGGTATTTTCAGCAAGCTCAAGCAGGCCTGGTTCGGGGATGTGAACTGGGAAAAGCTGGACGATGAATTTTTTGATAACCTGGAGGAATCCCTGATCCTGGCGGATGTGGGGGTGAACATCGCCGCAGAGTCGGTGAACTCCCTGCGCAACGCCGTGTTCAGCTACGACATGAAGGATCCGGAGCAGGTGAAGGCGGAGCTGCGGAAGATATTGCTGCAGAAGCTGTCCGTGGGCGAAACTGCTCTGGACACCGCCAAGAGCCCCACGGTGATCCTGGTCATCGGCGTCAACGGCGTGGGAAAGACCACCTCCATCGGCAAGCTGGCCAACCGCCTGAAGGCGGAGGGCAAGAAGGTCCTGCTCTGCGCGGCGGATACCTTCCGGGCCGCTGCCGCCGACCAGCTGGAGATATGGGCCAAGCGGGCGGACGTGCCTATTGTGCGCCAGCATGAGGGGGCCGACCCCGGAGCGGTGCTGTTTGATGCATTGCAGGCGGCCAAGGCCCGGAATATAGATGTGGTCCTGTGCGACACCGCCGGGCGGCTGCACAATAAGCAGAACCTGATGAACGAGCTGGCCAAGCTCCGCAAGATCATTGACCGGGAGCTGCCGGAGGCGGGCCGGGAGACGCTGCTGGTGCTGGACGCCACCACCGGACAAAACGGGCTTATCCAGGCCCGGAGCTTCAAGGAGACGGCGGGCCTCACGGGCATCGTGCTTACCAAGCTGGACGGCACAGCCAAGGGCGGTATCGTTATCGCCATCGCAAGGGAGCTGGGCGTGCCGGTTAAATTTGTAGGTGTGGGTGAGGGCATCGACGATCTGAAGCCCTTTGACCCGGAGGAATTTGTAAACGATCTGTTTTAACAGGGGGGAGACTATGACCAGAGCAGACGGACGGGCCTTTGACCAGCTTCGCCCCGTGGAGCTGACAAAGGACTATATAAAATTCGCCGAGGGCAGCGTCCTGATTCGCTGCGGCGACACGGTGGTGCTGTGCAACGCCTCGGTGGAGGAGAAAACGCCGCCCCATGTGCCGGAGGGACACGGCTGGGTGACGGCGGAATACTCCATGCTGCCCCGGGCTAACCGGGAGCGCTCCCGCCGGGACATTGACAAGCTGAAGCTCTCCGGCCGCAGTGCGGAAATTCAGCGGCTCATCGGCCGCAGCCTCCGCTCGGCGGTGGACAGGGAGGCTTTGGGGGAGCGGACTATCACCGTGGATTGCGATGTTTTGCAGGGGGACGGCGGCACCCGTACCGCCTCCGTTACCGGCGGCTTTGTGGCCCTGGCCCTGGCCTGCCGTAAGCTGCTGGCGGAGGGGAAGGTAATGCGGGACCCCATTATCCACCAGGTGGCGGCAGTGAGTGCGGGCATCATCGACGAGGTGCCTGTGCTGGATCTGCCCTACAGCGAGGACAGCCGGGCCCAGGTGGACCTGAACTGCGTCATGAACGAAAAAGGAGAGCTCATTGAGCTCCAGGGCACCGGCGAGGGCCGGAGCTTTACCCTCTCGGAGCAGCAGGAGCTGGTGCGCCTGTGCGCGAAGGGCATCCGGGAGCTGATGGAAAAGCAGCGGGAGATTTTGCAGCGGTAAAGGAGACGGCATTATGAAATTCATATTGGCATCCCACAACAAGGGAAAGCTGGCAGAAATGCAGAAAATCTTAGGTGAGCTGGGCGTGGAGGTGGTGCTCCAATCGGATCTGGGTCTGGACCTTGAGCCGGAGGAGGACGGCGCAACCTTCACGGAAAACGCCCGCATCAAGGCCCAGGCCGTCATGGAGGCCAGCGGACTGCCGGCCATCGCCGATGACAGCGGCCTGTGCGTAGACGCCCTAAACGGCGCCCCGGGGGTATACTCCGCCCGGTACGGCGGGCTGGATGACGACGCGGCCCGCTGCCGCCTGCTGCTGCAGAACATGCGGGGCTCCATGACCCGGGCGGCCCACTTCCACACCTCGGTGGTGTGCCTATTCCCCGACGGCACAGAGCTGACGGCGGAGGGCGAATGCCCGGGCACCATTGCCTACGCCCCTATGGGAGACGGCGGCTTCGGCTACGACCCGGTATTCTTTGTGCCGGGCCTGCGCAAGACCTTTGCCCAGCTGACAGCTGAGGAGAAGAACGCCATCAGCCACCGGGGCAATGCCCTGCGGGCCTTTGCGGTGGAATTAAAAGAGTATTTGGAGAAGAACTGATTATGGAACTGACAAGCAAGCAGCGTGCCCAGCTGCGGGGCCTGGCCTCTACCCTGGACACCATCATTCATATAGGTAAGGACGGCATCAGCGACAACCTGGTGAAGCAGGCGGACGATGCCCTGGAGGCCCGGGAGCTGGTTAAGGGCAAGGTGCTGGAGAATTCCATGCTCACCGCGCGGGAGGCTGCCGAGGAGCTGAAGGTGGCCACCCGCAGTGAGGTGGTGCAGGTCATCGGGAACAAATTCGTCCTGTACCGCATGCAGCACGATAAAACCAAGCGCAAGATCGAGCTGGTAAAGGCGCCCCGCCGGAGCGTGTGACCATGCGGATCGGAATTTACGGCGGCACCTTCAATCCCATCCATCGGGGGCATCTGACGGCGGCCGCAGCGGCGGCCAAGCAGCTTTGCCTGGACAAGCTCCTGCTGGTGCCGGATGCCATCCCGCCCCACAAGCCCCTGCCTGCGGGCAGTGCCGATGCAGCGGATCGGCTGGAAATGGTACAGCTGTGTACCGGGGAGCTGCCGGTTCCGGCAGAGGTGACGGATCTGGAGCTGCGGCGGCAGGGGGCCAGCTACAGCTGCGACACCCTGGCGGCGCTGCGGGAGCAGTATCCGGCGGATGAGCTGTTTTTCCTCATGGGATCGGACATGTTTCTCTCCTTCGAGAGCTGGCGCCGGCCGGAGGAGATCTGCCGCCTGGCCACCCTGGCGGTGTTCAGCCGCAGGACGGCGGACGAGGCGGCGGCCTTTGCCCGGCAGAAGGAAAAGCTGGAGAAGGCATTTTCAGCCCGGGTGACCGTGGTGATGAACCCGGAGGTCATCGAGGTGTCCTCCACGCAGCTGCGGGAGGAGCTGGCCCAGGGACGGGGCCGGGCGTATCTCACCGAGCCGGTGTACGGGTATATTCTGCGCAAGGGGCTGTATGGCACGGCGACGGATCTGAAGCATCTGACGCCGGAGGAGCTGCGGCCCATTGCCCTGAGCTATTTAAAGCCCAAGCGTATGCCCCATGTGCTGGGCACGGAGCAGGAGGCGGCCTTCCTGGCGGAAAAATACGGCGCGGATGTGACGGCGGCCAGGATCGCGGCCCTGCTCCACGACTGCACCAAGAAGCTGGATCTTCCCCAGCAGCTGTCCCTGTGCCGACACTACGCTATCCCGCTGGACGAGATGGAGCGGAACTATCTCAAGCTGCTCCATTCCAAGACCGGCGCGGCGGTGGCCCGGGACCGCTTCGGCGTTTCGGACGAAATTTATAACGCCATTTTCTACCACACCACCGGCAAGGCGGACATGACCCTGCTGGAGAAGATTATCTATCTGGCGGACTATATTGAGCCCAGCCGCAGCTTTCCCGGGGTGGAGGAGCTGCGCACGGCGGTGCATGAGGACCTGGACCGGGGCCTGTGCCGGGCCCTGGCGGATTCCATCGTGGAGCTGCAGGGCTACGGCAGCCCGGTGCATCCCAATACGCAGGAGGCTCTAAGCTATATACAACGAGAGATCGGAGGAACGATAGAATGAATAAAACACCCAGAGAACTGGCGCTGCTGGCGGCCCGGGCACTGTCGGAGAAGAAGGGCCGGGAGATCCAGGTGCTGGAGATCGCGGACCTGACCACCCTGGCGGATTATTTTGTGCTATGTACCGGCTCGTCCAACACACAGATCAACGCCTTGGTGGACAACGTGGAAAAGGTACTCACGGAGCAGGCCGGCGAGGAGCCCCTGCACCGGGAGGGCTATCGGGGCGGCACCTGGGTGCTGCTGGACTACGGCTGCATCGCCGTGCATGTGTTCAGCGGCGAGGCCCGGGAGTTTTACGGCCTGGAGCGCCTGTGGCGGGACGGCAAGAGCGTGGACCTGGCCGGCGTCGTCACAGATGGAGATTGATTTCCGGCCCATAGGCGCCTTTGTGCGGGCCCATGAGACCACGGCAGACCGCACCGCCACGGTGGCGGTGCTGCGCCCCGGGGGATGCACACATCTTTCACTAAGGCTGCACCGGGCGCAGGAGCAGCAGGCAGCGGACGAAAAATATACGCAGCTGCTGGTAAAAACAGCCCTGTGGCTCCAGGGTGGCTGCACACTGGTGACAGCGGATGAAACGGTTTTCCGCTGGCTGCAGGGGGCCTATGGCCCGGGCGGCGTCAGGACCTTTGACCGGGATTTTATGTCCGGCATCTATGGGGCGCCTTTTCGAGTGGAGCTGCATCCGACGCTGCCGGCGGTGCAGGAGGCTGCGCATCCCATATCCGCCAGTACGGTGGGCTGCCGCATCGGCATCGACCTGGGCGGCAGCGACCGCAAGGCTGCGGCGGTGATGGACGGGGAGACCGTTTATGCCGAGGAAGTGGTCTGGCAGCCCAAATCGGCCGGGGATCTGCGCTATCACTATGAGGGCATCACCGCGGCCCTGCGGGCAGCCAAGGCCCATCTGCCCGGGGTGGACGCCGTGGGTATCTCCACAGCCGGGGTGGTGCTGGAGGGCGAAATTCGCCGGTCCAGCCTGTTTATGAGTGTGCCGGCTGCGGAGCTTGACCACTGCGGCCGGGAGCTTCTGCGCCGGGCGGTGCGGGAGGTCTGCGGGGATGTTCCCTGCGTCGTGTGCAACGACGGCGATGTGGCGGCTCTGGCCGGGGCCGTGAGCCTGGGACGGCAGAAGCTCCTGGGCATCGCCATGGGCACCAGCCAGGCGGGGGGCTATGTGGACGGCGGCGGACGCATTACCGGCTGGCTCAATGAGCTGGCATTTTTACCGGTGGACCTGCATTCTGCCGCCCCTGTGGATCCTTGGTCCGGGGACCGGGGCGTGGGGGAGCGGTATTTCTCCCAGGAGGGCGTGATCCGCTTGGCAGCCCAATGCGGCCTTGCTCCGGAGGGAGACACCCCGGCGCAGAGATTGCGCTGGATCCAGGATCGAGCGGAAACCGGCGATGGCCGGGCATTGGAGGCATTTTTCGCCTTGGGGCGCATGCTGGGGCAGACCCTGCCCTGGTATCGGCGATTGCTCGGGTGCGAAAATGTGCTGCTTTTGGGCCGGGTAGTGGACGGCGCCGGCGGCGAATGCCTGGTAAATGCCTGCCAGGCGGAGCTTGCAAAAACCGGAGAGGGGATAGAGATTTTCCTGCCGGAGGAGTCCTTCCGCCGGGTGGGACAGGCCGCCGCTGCGGCAATGCTGGAAGCTGCCGCGGAATAAATAATAAAATATATGCCGGGCGGCGGAACGAAGAAAATCCTGCAGCCCAGCATTACCTCATCGGCAAAAAAAGCAGGCCCCGGGCCTGCTTTTTGCTGTGTGTTCAATCTGTGTGTACGTCCATCTGCGGGTAAGGGATGGTAAAGCCATTTTCCGCAAACCGGTGGCGGATGTGGCCCAGGGCCCGGCGGCGCACAGCGCTTTGCACGGCGGGCTTGGCCCGCAGACCCCATAGGTAATCCACTGAATATTCCCCTAAATTACTCAGCCCCAGAAAATCACAGCTCTCTACATCCGGCAGGGCGGAAATCTCCCGTGCAAGCTGCTGTAAAAAGGGCTCAATGGTGTTGGGATCGTCGGCATAGGAGGTGGGAACGGTGATAAACAGCTCATTGCTGACCCTCGTGGCCTCAAAGATGTTCCGGTTGGAAACGGTGACGATGTTATTGGTAGCCAGCTCCCGGATCTTGGTGGAGCGCAGGGAAAACTGCACCACCTCGCCGATGAGGTCGCCGTACTTAATCACATCCCCCACGGCAAAATACTCCCCGGTGAGGATATTGGTGCCCATGATAACGTCCTTCAGCATGTCCTGCAGCGCCAGGCCCACAATGGCGCCGATGATACCCAGGCCTGCTATCAGGGAGGAGACATTCACCCCGTGGACCTGCAGGACCAGGATCAGCGCCAGCAGCGCCAGCAGCCCCCGCACGGAGTTCAGCGCCAGGGCCAGGTAGGTCTGGCGGCGGCCGGATAGGGCGCTGGCAGCAGTGATTTTCTCCGTGAAGCGGTGAATCAGATGCCGCAGCAACAGCCAGCACACCAGGGCCGCGGCCACGATGCAGACACTGAAAATGAACTTGTAGGAGCCGAAATAGGCCAGGATCCGTTCCATGCCGCACCTCCCGGCGATTTTTCATCAGTATAGCACAGGCGGCGAACCTTTGCAATGCGAACTTTGGCACAAAAGGGAGTAAAAAAAAGATAAAAAAGAGGAATATGGGGGTTTACTTTGCGCCGCGGTGCGGTATATAATACGGGGGCAAAATGACCCGATACCGAGGAGGTATAAAAATGTCTGAGAGAAAAGCAGAGGTGCTGATGACGGCGGCTATCATAGCCTGCAGTACCTCTTTTGTGTTCAGCAAAATGGGGTTGAGCACCATGGGCGCCTTCAATATCCTGGCGGCGCGGTTTTTGCTGGCATTTATACTGCTGTTTGCCCTGTTCGGCAAAAAGATGATGGGAAGGCTGGACCGCTGCACGATTTTGGGCGGAGCCCTGGTGGGCTTCCTCTTTTTCCTGGTGATGAGCTGCGAGATGCTGGCCCTCAAAACGGCGCACGCCGGTACGGTTTCTCTGCTGGAGAATCTGGCTATTATCCTTGTGCCGCTGCTGGAGTCGGCTCTGCATCGTATCCGGCCCAAGGCTATGGGAATGCTGTGCGCCGCTATCGCCGTGGGGGGTGTGGCTATGCTGGCCCTAAAGGGCGGGGGCTTCCGCCTGGGGGTGGGAGAATGCATCGCATTGCTGGCGGCTTTTTTGTGCGCTGTGGCCATCATTACCACTGAGCACATCAGCCATAAGACGGATGGCTCCGTCCTGGGCATACTGGGGATGGGCTTTCTGGGCCTGTATGCACTGCTGGCTTCCTTCCTGTTTGAGTCGCCCCGGCTGCCTCAGACCGGCGGGGAGTGGGGTATCATCGCCGCCCTGGCGGTGGTGTGTACCGGCTTTAGCTGCACCCTGCAGCCCATAGCCCGGAGTCATATCGGTGCGGACCGGGCCAGCCTGTTTTGCACGCTAAGCCCTGTCTTCACCACGATCCTCGGGGCGATAGTTCTCCGGGAACGGGCGGCACCTCTGGACTATGTGGCCATGTTGCTGATACTGGGCAGCAGCCTGCTGCTGTACCTGCCGAGGCTGCACAGAAAGTCCCGGGTCCGGGCCGTGCTGTTTGACATGGACGGCACGCTGCTGGACACCCTGGAGGACATGCAGGACTCCGTGAACCATGTGCTCATGGCCCACGGCTACCCGGCCAGGACGCTGGAGGAGGTGCGCGCCTTTGTAGGAAACGGCGCGGGAAAGCTCATGCGCCGGGCCCTGCCGGATACGGTGGGGGAGGAGGAATTTGCGGCCCTGCTGACAGAGTATAAGGCCTGGTACCAGGCCCACAACTGCATCAAGACCCGCCCCTATCCGGGGATTCCGGAGCTGCTGGACAGGCTCCGGAAATCCGGAGTGCAGGTGGCCATCGTCTCCAATAAGCCCGACCCCACCACCAAGGCCTTGGCCCAGAAGTTCTTCCCCGGCGTGCCGGCCTTCGGCCAGCGGGACGATCTGCCGCCCAAGCCCGCGCCGGATCTGGTGCTTTGCGCCTTGAAGAAGCTGGGCTGCCCCCGGGATAGCGCCATCTATGTGGGCGACAGCGAGGTGGATATTCAGACGGCGCAAAACTGCACCATGAAGTATATCGGCGTGAGCTGGGGCTTCCGGGGCCGGGAGAAGCTGCTGGCCGCAGCACCCCGGGCCACCGTGGTGGACAGGGCAGAGGAAATTTTGCAGGGAAAAAATTTGCAACTTGTCCATTGACAAGCCGGGAAAAGGTGCTTATAATATGCTGTAATCAAGAAAATGCATTGACGGAGAAGAGATCCCCGCCTGCCGCCAAAGAGAGGAGCGCCCCGGCTGAAAGCGCACTGCGGTGAGGAAGGATCGGTACCACTCCCGAGCTGTCCGTGAGGAGCGGAACGGGGCCTCCCGTTACAGAGGACACGAGCGACGGAGTATTTCCGTAAGCAGGGTGGAACCGTGGAGTAAAGCTTTTTACCTCACCCCTGAATTTTGTCAGGGGTGAGGCTTTTTGTCACCCCAAGAAAGGAGAATATGACCCATGAGCGAAGAAAACATCTATACCTTTGAAAACCCGGAGTATCGCAAAACCTATTGGCACACCTGCTCCCATGTGCTGGCCCAGGCCGTTAAGCGCCTGTATCCGGAGGTGAAGCTGGCCATTGGTCCCAGCATCGAGGGCGGCTTTTACTACGACTTCGACGCCCCCTTCAACTTTACCCAGGAGCATCTGGACGCCCTGGAGGCGGAGATGCGCAAGATATGCAAGGAAAAGCTGAAGCTGGAGCGCTTCGAGCTGCCCCGGGAAGAGGCCATCGCCTTCATGCAGGAGAAGGACGAGCCCTACAAGGTGGAGCTTATTAACGATCTGCCCGCCGACGCACACATCTCGTTTTATAAGCAGGGCGAGTTCGTAGACCTGTGCGCAGGCCCCCACCTGGACTCCACCGGCCGCATCAAGGGCAATGCCATCAAGCTGACCCAGTGCTGCGGCGCCTATTGGCGCGGCGACAGCAACCGCAAGATGCTTCAGCGTATCTACGCCGTGGCTTTTCCCAAAAAGGAGGAGCTGGACGAGTATCTGAAGCAGCGGGAGGAGGCCCTCAAGCGCGACCACAATAAGCTGGGCCGGGATCTGGAGTACTTCACCACCGTGGACTATATCGGACAGGGCCTGCCCATTCTGCTGCCCAAGGGCGCCCGGGTCATTCAGCTTTTACAGCGCTGGGTGGAGGATGTTGAGCAGAAGCGGGGCTACCTGCTGACCAAGACCCCCCTCATGGCCAAGCGGGAGCTTTATAAGATCTCCGGCCACTGGGACCACTATCTGGACGGTATGTTCGTTATGGGTGATCCCCACGATGAGACCAAGGAGTGCTTTGCCCTGCGGCCTATGACCTGTCCCTTCCAGTATCAGGTGTATCTGAACCGCCAGCGCTCCTACCGTGATCTGCCCATGCGCCTGGGTGAAACCTCCACCCTGTTCCGCAACGAGGATTCCGGCGAGATGCACGGCCTCATCCGTGTGCGCCAGTTCACCATTTCCGAGGGCCACCTGGTGCTGCGGCCTGACCAGCTGGAGGAGGAGTTCAAGGGCTGCCTGGAGCTGGCCAAGTATTTCCTGAGCACCGTGGGTATGCTGGATAAGTGTACCTTCCGCTTCTCCCAGTGGGATCCTGCCAACCCCAATAATAAGTACGAGGGGACCAAGGAGCAGTGGGACGAGGCCCAGCGTGTCATGGGCCAGATTCTGGATGACCTGGATGTGAAGTACGAGGTCGGCATCGATGAAGCCGCCTTCTACGGCCCCAAGCTGGATATTCAGTATAAGAATGTGTTCGGCAAGGAGGATACCCTGGTCACCATCCAGATCGATATGCTCCTGGCCCAGCGCTTCGGTATGTACTATATTGACGAAAACGGCGAGAAGGCCCTGCCGTACATCATCCACCGTACCTCCTTGGGCTGCTATGAGCGCACCCTGGCCTACCTCATTGAGGAGTATGCCGGCGCCCTGCCCACCTGGATGGCACCCGAGCAGGTGCGCTTCCTGCCCGTCACTGACCGGGCTGCCGACTACTGCGCCGATGCAGCCAAGGCCTTGGAGAGTCAGGGCTTCCGGGTGGAGGTGGACTACCGCAACGAGAAGATCGGCAAGAAGATCCGCGATGCGCAGATGGAGAAGGTGCCCTACATGGTAGTGGTAGGCGACCGCGACATGGAAAACGGAACCGTCTCTCCCCGGCACCGGGCCGACGGTGACCTGGGCGCCATGTCCCTGGATGCGTTTGCCGCCCTGCTCCGCCAGGTGGTGGACAGCAAGGCCAAGAAGTAAAAATCAAAATCCAAAAGCACCGAGCGCCCCAAAAATGGGGCGCTCGGACTTTTTTGAGAGGGAAACCTTCGTAGGGGCCGATGCCCACATCGGCCCGGTTGCATCGGCCCCAAATCCATCCGTAGGGGCGAACGACACTGTCCGTCCTTTGCGGCGGTGTGAGGGCACGCCGCCCTACGGAAGTCCATCATGGGGTGCGTAGGGGCGGGGCCCTGTGCCTGGCCGTAGGTCCCTTCCGCAAAAAACAGGAGGCGGTCTATTCCGCCTCCTGTTTGGGTATTTTTTTGTCTTGCCTTAGTAGCTGCCCAGGTCGGCGGACTTGTCGCCCTGAGGATCGGTGCCGAACTTGTAATCGTTGCCGGGGAGGATGGCGTTGAGGACCACGCCGCACAGGGCCGCGATGGCCAGGCCCGTGAGGGTGATGTCCGCGCCGCCCACGGTGAAGGTGATGCCGCCGGTGGAGCTGAAGCCCAGGCCGCTGACGAAGATCACCGCGGCGATGATCAGGTTCCGGGACTTGGTCAGGTCTACCTTGTTCTCCACCACATTGCGTACACCCACAGCGGAGATCATGCCGTACAGCACGAAGCTGACACCGCCCACGATGGCCGTGGGGATGGAGTTGACCAGGGCGTCAAACTTGGGGGAGAAGGAGAGAATGATGGCGTAGACGGCGGCCAGACGGATGACCCGGGGATCATACACCTTGCTCAGGGCCAGGACGCCGGTGTTTTCGCCGTAGGTGGTGTTGGCGGGGCCGCCGAACATACCGGCCACCACCGTGGCCAGGCCGTCGCCCAGGAGAGTGCGGTGCAGGCCGGGGTTCGCGATGAAGTTATTCCCGGTGGTGGAGGAGATGGCGGACATGTCGCCGATGTGCTCCATCATGGCGGCGATGGCGATGGGGGCCATGACCAGGATAGAGGTCAGGTCAAACTTGGCGATGACAAACTGCTGCAGACCCACAAAGTCGGCCTTGCCTACCTCGGTGAAATCCACCTGGCCGGCGATGAGGGCCACAATGTAGCTGCCCACCACACCCAGCAGGATGGGGATGATCTTTACCATGCCCTTGCCCCAGATGTTGGCCACGATGATGATGGCGATGGCCACCAGAGCCAGCCACCAGCAGGTGGAGGCATTGGAGATGGCGGTGCCGGAGAGGTTCAGACCGATAAGGATGATGATGGGGCCGGTGACGATGGGGGGGAAGAAGCGCATGACCTTCTGGGGGCCTACCAGCTTGAACAGCAGGGCCAGCACCAGGTACAGCCCGCCGGCGATGACAATGCCGCCCAGGGCGTAGGGGAGCTTTTCCTCACCGGTCATGGTGGCGAACTTGCCCACATCCAGCTTGGCTACCGCCTCGAAGCCGCCCAGGAAGGCGAAGGAGGAGCCCAGGAAGGCCGGGACCTTCAGCTTGGTGCAAACATGGAACAGCAGCGTACCCAGACCCGCAAACAGCAGGGTGGTCTGGATGGAGAGCGGCAGACCGTAGCTCTGCACCAGGATGGGCACCAGCACCGTGGCGCCGAACATGGCGAACAGATGCTGCAGGCCCAGCACCAGCATCCGGGGCAGGCCCAGAGTGCGGGCGTCGTAGACGGCCTCATTGCCTAAGTTGTGTTTCTTCTTCATGGGAAACTCCTCCTTCATTTTATTTACATTTTTAATTGTAAACTGGCAAAAAAATTGACCGGTAAAAATACCGGTCAAAAAGGAAATATAGAAATGAAAACAGAGGCGCCAACAATCGGGCATTTCTTTTTTGCGTTAGAAAAGGTCATGTCGTCGCCTCCCTTCAAATTTCATCTCGAACATTATACGGCGGCAAATGACAAAAGGCAATTAGGAGTAAGTCCAATTCTAAACCGAAAAGCTCACTGTTTTTTGTCGAAAAAAACTGATAGCTTGGGAAACAGAATTGCCGCCACGGCGATTTTCAGGGCGTCTCCGGGGAGGAACAGGAGCATCCCATCCCGCAGCAGCCGTCCCAGGCTCCAGCCCTTGCCCAGGTACACATTGAGAATCAATCCCATGTACGGCAGGCCCACGGCGTAGAGGGTGGCCAGGCCCGCCGCGCAGGCCAGGATAATGCGCAGGGGCCTACGGCTTTTCCTTGTAATAAGCCCAATGACCAGGGCCGAGGGGATAAGCCCCAGCAGAAAGCCGAAGGTAGGCTGAAGCACATAGCCAAAGCCCCCGCCCAGGGTGAAAATGGGCAGGCCCACCAAGCCCAGAAGCACATACACGCCCTGGCTGGCCGCGCCCCAATAAGGCCCCAGCAGGCACCCGGCCATGGCCGTGAAGAAGAATTGCAGAGTGATGGAGGAGTAGCCCAAGGGGATTTTAATGAACGCTCCCACGGCGGTCAGGGCCGCTAAAAGGGCTGCCCGGGCAAGCATTTTCGTTTTTTGATGCATATTTGTAAACCTCTCTGCAAACTGTTTTGGTTTACAATACAATAAAAAAAGAAACTTGTCAATCCTTTAATATAAATTTGGTTTACAATTTCAAATTGCGGTGGTACACTCTCTTTGTCAAAAAAGATGTCATTGCGAGACCGGTTCGCAAACCGGTCGTGGCAATCTGTGGTCCCCTTGCACGCACGCCTTGTCATACACGCGGCGGGGTGAGGGCACCCCACCTTACGAGGGGGATCGGCATCGTTGCAGGGGCGGGCGACCCTGTCCGCCCGGAGCGTGAGAATACATATTTTTGTGGAGGGGAGGAAGGGAACATGAGTCAGCAGCGTGTGTGCCGGGCTCTGCAGGAGAGCGGAGACTATCTCTCCGGTCAGGAGCTGAGCCGGACCCTGGGCATCAGCCGGGCCGCCGTATGGAAGGCGGTGGAGGCTCTGCGCCGTCAGGGGTACGACATCGAGGCCCGCACAGGCCGGGGCTACCGGCTCATAGGCGCACCGGATCTCCTCTCCCGGGAGACGGTGGAGCAGTATTTACACCGGACTCGGGAGAATCTCCATGTGCTGGAGACGGTGGACTCCACCAACTCTTTCTGCCGCCGCCTGGCTCTGGAGGGGACTCCCGACGGAACGGCGGTGCTGGCGGATTGCCAAACGGCGGGCCGAGGACGCCGGGGCCGCAGCTTCCAGTCCCCGGCAGGCAAGGGCCTGTTTTTCTCTGTTCTTTGGCGGCCCGACTGCGCCCCGGAGGAGCTTTTGCCGCTGACGGCTCTCAGCGCTGTGGCTGTCTGCCGCGCCATTCAGCGGGTGACCGGTGTCCGGCCGCAGATCAAATGGCCCAATGACCTGGTGCTGGGGGGGCGTAAGCTGGCGGGCATCCTCACGGAGATGTCCCTGGAGGGCGAGAGCGGCCATGTGTCACATGTGGTGGTGGGCATCGGCATCAATGTTCACCAGCAGCCGGAGGATTTCGCCGGCGAGGTGGCGGACATTGCCACCTCTCTGGACCTGTCCCTGGATGGGAGGGTCTGCCGGGCTCAATTGGCGGTGGCCCTGCTGGAGGAGATGGACTACCTGCGCCGGGAGGTGCTGTTTGCCCCGGAAAGATGGCTGGCAGACTATCGGGCGGCTTGCCTGAATGTAGGCAGGACCGTGTGCCTTCTTCGGGGCGATACCCGGGAGACGGTGCAGGCCCTGAGAATTGATGAGCGGTACGGCCTGGTGGTGCGCCATGAGGACGGAACAGAGGAGACCGTGCGCAGCGGCGAGGTGTCGGTGCGCGGACTTTATGGATATACGGAGTGATAACAATGCTGAAAGATCTTTGGGAGCTGTTTTACACCTTCGCCAAGGTGGGCGTTATGACCTTTGGCGGGGGCTACGCCATGCTGCCTATATTGCAGCGTGAGGTGGTGGAGAAAAAGGGCTGGGCCACCGACGAGGAGCTGACGGACTATTTCGCCATCGGCCAGTGTACCCCGGGTGTCATCGCCGTGAACACTGCCACCTTTGTGGGGCAGAAACACGTCGGGGTCGCCGGCGGCATCATAGCCACCCTGGGGGTAGTGTTCCCGTCCCTTATCATCATCTCCGCCTTGGCCAAGGTCATCACCGCCTACGCCCACTTTAGTTGGGTGCAGCACGCCTTTGCAGGCATCCGGGTGTGCGTGTGCGTGCTGATCTTTAACGCCGTGCTGAAGCTGGTGAAGGGCGCTATGAAGGATGCCTGGTGCTGGGGGATTTTCGGGGTGATCCTGGTTTTGTCCTTCGTTCTCGATGTGTCGCCCATTCTGTATGTGCTGGCGGCGGGCCTGGCGGGCGTAGTGCTTCAGGCTGTGAAGGGGAGGGAGAAGAAATGATCTATCTGCTGCTGTTTTACGAGTATTTTAAGACCGGCCTTTTTGCCGTCGGCGGCGGCATGGCCACCCTGCCCTTCCTCTATGATATGTCCGCCCGGCATCCGGATTGGTTCACCACCTCCCAAATCGCCGATATGCTGGCAGTGTCCGAGTCCACTCCGGGCCCCATCGGTGTGAATATGGCTACCTATGTGGGCTTCCAGGTGGGGGGCGTTCTGGGGGCGGTCATTGCTACCATTGGCCTGATAACGCCGTCTATCATCGTCATTTTGATCATCGCCGCGTTTCTGCGCAGCTTCCGGGACAGCCGCATCGTCCAGAGCGTGTTTTACGGCCTGCGCCCGGCTTCGGCGGCCATGGTGGCGGCGGCGGGTCTCAGTGTGGCGGGAGTGGCCCTGCTCAACAGCGGCATGACGGGCCTGGCTGCGCTGAACTGGAAGGCCGTCCTTCTTGCAGCTGTGCTGCTGGTCCTCACCCGATGGGTGAAGCCCACCAAGGGCCTGCATCCTATTTTGTTCATCCTGGCCTCCGCCGTGGTGGGCGTGGTATTTTCCTTCTGAAAAAACAGACGGCTGACATAGTCAGCCGTCTGTTTTTTTGAGATCACCGCAAAATCAAAAGAGCCTTGCAAGAAAAAAGCCTGTAGTCTGCGGATACAAGTGCCATGAAGCTTTTGACTCCTATTTGTATAAACCGGGCAAAATATACAAATCACTATCGCTTTATCGCCCGAAGGCCCAGGCGGCGGCTACGGCAATGACCTCCCTGGCCCAGTAGCCGGGGCCCAAAAGCCAGTAGGACCGGCAGCCCAGGGATTGGGCCTCCAGGCCGCTGCCGCGGGCATATACGGCCGCCCGTAGCTGATGAAAATTGTCGCTGGCCACGGCTACCTCCGTGGGCAGGCCCTTTGCCCGGATGATGTCCGCGGCATAGGAGATGTTCTGCCGGGTGTTCAGGGACTTTTCCTCCAGATAGATCCGCCCCGGGTCGATGCCCCGGCGCACCAGCTCGTCCCGGATGCACCGGGCCTCGGTGATGATCTCGTCGTCAGCCATGCCGCCGCAGGCCACGCACACTGCTTCGGGATTGGCGGTGAGATAATCGTAGGCGCTGTCGATGCGGGCGGCCAGCATCTTACTGGGCCGAAGGCCCCGGACCTCACACCCCAGCACCAGCACCGTGCAGGGCCCTACGGCCTCGGGCCGGTCCGCCGCCTGACGAGCCATCAGCCCCAGGATCACGGCCACGCACAGCAGGCCCGCGGCGAAAAGCGCCAGCAGGCTGCGCCACAGGATGCGCCCCTTGCCGGTGAGCAGCATTTTGAGCTTTTGGGGGCGCAGGAGCATCCACGCCAGGACACCCAGCACCGCCGCCGGGAAAAACATCCCGATATGGTGCGCACCGATGGCCAAGGGCAACAGGAAGAACACTGCCAGAGCGATGCACAGCCCTGCCAAGGAGTACCGAAGGAGCCTGCCTCCGCTCATGTTGCATCCTCCGGCGGATTTTCTGCAATGTGGCCGGCAATGCGCTGCATAATGAGATCTAGGGCCACCAGGTTGTGCCCGCCCTCCAACACCACAATGTCGGCATATTTTCTCGTGGGCTCCACAAACTGCTCATGCATGGGCTTGACGGTGGTGAGGTATTGCTGCACAATGGATTGCATGGAGCGGCCCCGCTCCTCCACATCCCGCAGAGCCCTGCGCAGGATGCGCACGTCGGCATCGGTCTCCACAAAGATGCGGATATCCATCAGCTGCCGCAGCCGGGGGTCGTGGAAAATGAGGATGCCCTCCACGATAATCACCGGGGCGGGCCGGATGAGCATCGTTTCATCGGTGCGGTTGTGGTCGGCATAGGAGTACACGGGGCAGCGAATGGCGCGGCCGGCCTTCAGCTCCTTCAGCTGCTGGACCATCAGATCCGTGTCAAAGGCATCGGGATGGTCGTAGTTTTGCTGGCAGCGCACCTCAAAGGGGACGTCCTGGCGCTTATAATAGTTGTCATGATGCACCACGCTGATGGCCGGGCCGAAGTGGGCGGCCAGGTGGTCCGTCAGGGTGGTTTTGCCGCTGCCGGTGCCCCCGGCGATGCCGATGATCATGGTATGCATAGGCGATGACCCTCCGCTTCAATACATTTTATTCTATTATAGAAAACTGAGTGGACAAAAGCAAGGAACAATGTAAAAAAAGGATGAATTTCCATGTTTTTCAGTTGACGCATGGGGAGAAAACCGTATAATAGAACGTAGAGAATTTGCCTGGGAGGATATACAATGCGTCTGCTGAAATGCCCGAAATGCGGAGAGATGTTCTCCGATACATATAAAACCTGCCCCTTCTGCCAAGAGGATGAAGAACGCCATAGCAGCAAGCCCGTGAAAAGCGCCGGGCACCGTACCGGCGGCGGCCGGGCCAAGCCCAAGGTGGGCGGCGGCGTGGTGATCGTGTGCCTGGTGCTGGTGCTGGGTTTGGCGGCCTATACCATATTCGGCAACCAGATCACGGCATTTTTTACCGGCGAAAAGGATGCCCCCACCCCCGAGCCCGCCGTGCTGACCATGAATAAAACCAGTGTGGAGCTTACCGTGGGCAGCAGCTTTGCGCTTACGGTTTCCGGCGCGGACAAGGTGGCCTTCTCCAGCAGCGACGAGGCCGTGGCCACTGTCTCCGCCAACGGCACCGTGCAGGCCGTGAGCACCGGCAGCGCTGTGATAACGGCCTCGGCGGCGGACACCACGGCCACCTGCCGCGTGGCGGTGACGGCAGCGGTGGATCAGCCGGCGGATCCCGTTACGCCGGACACGCCGAGCGATTTGGCCATTTATTCTGCATATAGCGAAAGAGTAGTAGATGATGTTACTATCGAAGCTGGTAAAGAAGCGCTCATGAAAGTACAGGGTACGGATTCTGCTGTGACTTGGAGCATAGCAGACAGTTCCATTGCTACGGTGGATTCTTCAGGCATGGTAAAAGGCGTTGCTTCGGGAAAAACCGATCTCACTGCTACGGTAGACGGGCAGACGCTGACCTGCATCGTCCGAGTCAACTGAGTGTAAAAATTTTAAAACGCCCTGCTTTGGCAGGGCGTTTTTACCACAAACTACGGGAGGAATGGTTTTGAACCGCAGGGAGCTTTTGGATAAACTCTCCGCCTCGGCGGAGGAGCGGGTGCTGCTGGGCCGCCTATGGGACGGCTGGGAGCGCTGCCGCAGCCGGAATGTGCCGGAGGCGAGCGGATTTCTCTCTCCCCATGAGCAGGCCTTGGCCGGGCAGCTGATGCAGGCCCTGGGCGATCGGGAGGGGTTTGCCTTTTGGGGCGGCTGCGAGGGGGCCCAGCGCCGGCAGCTGCACTTTTTGCCGGATTGGATGGATGGGCCGGACGAAACGGCGGTGCGGTGCCTGCGATGCCGGTTCTATGAGACGGACCACCCCACCCATCGGGATTTTTTAGGCAGCCTTATGGGCCTGGGCCTGACACGGGAGAAGGTGGGGGATATTCTGGTGTCGCCCCACTGGGCGGATGTGCTGGTGGGCAGCAGCGTGGCGGACTTCCTCCTGCGGGAATGGAAGCAGGCGGGCCGGGTGCCTCTGCGCGTGGCGGAGATCGGGCTGGAGGAGATTGCCGTGCCGGAGCAGCCGGTGAAGCTGATTCGGGACACTGTGGCCTCCCTGCGGCTGGACAGCGTGGCCGCCGCGGGCTTTTCCATCAGCCGCAGCGCAGCGGCGGAGCTGATCCGCAGCGGCAAGGCGGAGGTAAACTGGATGCCCTGCATCAGGCCGGATTTTTCGGTGGAGCAGGGGGATGTGCTGACAATCCGGGGCCTGGGTAAGTGCTGCCTGGCGGAGGTGGGTGGACAGAGCCGCAAGGGCCGCACGGGCATTACGATGAAACGATTTATATAAGGAGCGATTCTATGGAACAGAAGAAAATAGAACGGATCAACGAGCTGGCCCGCAAGGCCAAGACCCCTCAGGGCCTGACTCCGGAGGAGACCGAGGAGCGGGCCGCCCTGCGGCAGGAGTACCTAAACAGCATCATGGGCAACCTCCGCCGGGAGCTGGACAACACCTGGATCGTGGATGAGCAGGGCAACAAGCGCAAGCTCACCCCGGGGAAGAAGGAAATGTCATAAAAAGCGGAGGAGCCCTATGGCTCCTCCGCTTTTGGCTTATTGGCTCAGAGGGGCTTGGCGCTGTCTACCACAATGGCCCGGGCCCGGGCCAGGCGCAGGTCGTGGGTCAGGCGCTCTATGGGCAGGTTCTGCTTCAGCTGCTCCGGGGTCATGCCGTAGAGGGCGGACATCTGGGTGTATTTCTCCTCCAGCTCCGCGTCAGTGAAGCGGATGTCCTCCAGCCGGGCAATTTCCGTCATGGCCAGCTCAAATTCCACGGAGGCCCGGGCGCTGGCTTCCGCCTGGCGGCGCAGGTCCTCCCGGGTGATACCGGCCATCTCCAGATAGGCGTCCATGGTGGCGCCCTGCTGCATCAGCTGCTGCTCTAAGTCATGCATGAGCCCATCCAGCTGGCAGGTGACCATCCGCTCCGGGATCTCCACCTCCATGCCCTCGATGACCTGCTGCACCAGAGCATCGGCGTAGGCATCGGCGGCCTCCTGCTGCTTATTGCGCACGGCCTGCTTCATGATGCTCCGGCGCAGGGCGGAGGCATCGGCAAAGCCCTGGGATTTGGCAAATTCCTCACTCATGACGGGCCTTGCCCGGCGGGTGATCTTGTGGACCTTGATGTGGAACACTGCGTCCTTGCCCGCCAGCTCCGGGGCGTACTGGGTGGGGAAGGTGACGGGGATGTCCCGCTCGTCGCCCACGGCCATGCCGGCCACCTGCTCCTCAAACCCGGGGATAAAGTAGCCGCTGCCCAGCAGCAGGGGATATTCCTCGGCCTTGCCCCCCTCAAAGGGAACGCCGTTTACAAAGCCCTCAAAGTCCAGCACCACCTCGTCGCCCATGGCGGCCTTTTTCGGGTGCTCCTCGGTGAGGTGGCCCTGCAGATACTCGTCAATGGCGGCGGTGACGTCGTCATCGGACAGCTCCACCTGAGGCCGGGGGGCGGAGAGCCCCTTGTACTGGCCCAGCTTCACCTCCGGATACAAATCAATAAGGGCGGTGAATACATAGCCCTCGGGGCCGATGGCCTCCACGCTCAGCTCCGGGGCCCCGGCCACGCTGATGTCCTCCTGGCGCACGGCCTCCACCAGAGCCACGGGGAAGGTGCTGTTCACCGCATCCTGATAGAACACATCCGTGCCGTGCTTTTCCTCCATTTCCTGACGGGTGGGCAAGGAGCCGTCCTCTTTTTTAAAAAGAGACTTGCTCTGCTCATAAGCATCCTCCAGGGCCTTTTCCCAGGCGCTTTGCTCCACCTGGATGGTCAGCACCACCTGGCGGTTTTCTTTGTTTTCACGGTTCAGCAGCATACTGCGTCCTCCTCAAAATTTGACAGATGCATACAGTATAATATAAGAACGACCTTTTCCGCAAGCCGCCGCATTTAAAAAATGTTAAAAAACTGTGATATTTCTGTTTCTCCCTATAGCATCTGCCGGGAAATGTGTTATAATGGCAGGGTGCTTATTTGCAGCCCTGCGGCGTCCGCTTCTCTAAAAGACCTCGCTAAGTCTGCTGCCCACAGGCGGAAAAGGCAAAGGATTTTTCGCCGGTATAGCTGCGTTGGAGGATATTCATGCAAAAAATCAAGCAATTCATTAAAACCCATCCCCATATGTGGTGGGGCCTATATATGCCGGTATATTTGATTATGTACTTCACTGTGGAGCATGTGGTCACCGACAATTACTGGGCCACCCAGACCGCTATTGACAACTACATCCCCTTCTGTGAGTATTTCGTCATTCCCTACAACAGCTGGAGCATCCTGCTGTTTGTACTGGGTGTGTTTTTCATTGTAAAGGATCCGGAGAGCTTCCGGCGGTATATGTGGTTTATCGCCATCGCCTACACCACCGCCACCCTCTTTTGCTTTCTCGTGCCCAACGGGCAGGACCTGCGCCCGGCGGTGCTGCCCCGGCATAATATCTGCACCCGGATCCTGCAGATGACCTGGGCCGCCGATAATAATGCCAATGTGTTTCCCAGCGTTCATGTGCTGGGTGTGGTGGCAGCTATTGCCGCCATGTGGCACTCGCCGAAGCTGAAGCGGATCTGGCAGATCCTGGGTACCGTATGGTTTGTCATCATTGCAGCGTCTACGCTGCTGGTGAAGCAGCATGCCTTCATAGACCTGGCGGCAGGTTTTGCCTGGGGCGGTGTGGTGTATATCATCGTGTATGTTATCATCGGCCATAAGAGAGATAAAAGGGGCCTGCGCTGCGGCGCAGACAGCCCGGAAAGGGAGGCGGACTATGACCATTCCCCAAACGCCGGTATTTGACGGAATCTCACCGGAGGAGTGCCGGCGCATCTACGAGTGCTTCGGGGTGCAGGAGCGGTGCTTCAAGCCCGAGGAGCTGGTCTACGATTTTGATTCCGGCCGCCGCACCATCGGCGTGCTGGCTACAGGCTCGGCCATTGTGGAGCGGGTGGATCAGCGGGGAGACCGCACCATTTTAGAGCATCTGCAGCCCGGGGGTGTGTTTGGGGAGATGCTCATGTTTCGCAACGTGCTGGGCGACAGCGTGGACGTGACATGTGAAAAGCCCTGCTGCGTTTGGTTTTTCCCGGAGGAAAAGCTGGAGAACCGGTGTGAAAAAAACTGCGGCCATCACAACCGCATGATAGAGAATATGTTCCACCTTATCAGCGAGAAGGCATCGGCCCTGTCTGAGCGGGTGGAGGTGCTTAGCCGCCGCAGCATCCGGGATAAGCTGTTGTGCTATTTCTCTCTGCAGCAGGCCAAAAACGGCGGGAGCTTCACCCTGCCCTTTTCCCTCAGTGCCCTGGCGGACTACATATCCACCGACCGCAGCGCCATGATGCGGGAGCTGAAGAAAATGCGCGACGGCGGCGAGGTGCGGATCGAGGGCCGAAAGGTGACGATTCTCGCCGGAGATGTTGGGCGGAGCAATTGACGGGATGGAAATTTAATGTTAAAATAAACCCTGGAACAAACTTCCGGCAAGTAAGACAGTATTTTTCCAAAAGAACTCAACGAGGAAGGAAGATAACGTATGTATCGCATTGTTACAAAAACAGCCTTGAAGCCGACCGTGATCCTGTATGAGATCGAGGCTCCCATGGTGGCCAAGAAGGCACAGCCGGGCCAGTTCATCATCCTGCGGGTGGATGAAAATGGCGAGCGTATCCCCATCACCATCCATGACTATGACCGGGAAAAGGGCACCGTTACGATCATCGTGCAGACCGTGGGCGCCACCACGGAAAAGCTCAGCCACAAGGAGCAGGGTGATTGCCTGCACGATTTCGTCGGTCCTCTGGGTAAGCCCACTGAGACTGAGGGCAAGAAAAAGGTCTGCGTAGTGGGTGGCGGCGTCGGCTGCGCCATCGCCTATCCGGTGCTGAAGAAGTTCCACGATTGCGGGGCCGAGGTCCACGCCGTGGTGGGCTTTAAGAGCAAGGATGTGGTGATTCTGGAGGATAAGTTCAAGGCCGTTTCCTCCGTCCTGAAGATCTGCACCGATGACGGCTCCTATGGCCAGAAGGGCTTGGTCACTGAGGCCCTGAAGGAGCTGCTGGACGCCGGTAACGTGTATGACGAGATTTTCGCCATCGGCCCCATGGTCATGATGAAGTTTGTCTGCAAGACCACCGCGCCCTATGGCATGCCCACCACTGTCTCCATGAGTCCCATCATGATCGATGGCACCGGCATGTGCGGCGGCTGCCGCCTGACCGTAGGCGGCGAGACCAAGTTCGCCTGCGTGGACGGCCCCGACTTCGATGGGCAGAAGGTGGATTGGGACCTGGCTGTCAAGCGTAACCAGATGTATCACGATTTCGAGGTACATAAGCACGAAGAGGTCTGCAACCTCTTTAAGAAGGAGGTAAAGTAAGATGGCTGTGAATATGCGTCAGGATAAGAATCCTATGCCTTCTCAGGACCCCAACGTCCGCAATCATAACTTTCTGGAGGTGGCCCTGGGCTACACCGAGGAGCAGGCTCTGGACGAGGCTGCCCGGTGCCTGAATTGCAAGGCCCACCCCTGTGTAAACGGCTGCCCCGTAAATGTCCGCATCCCCGAGTTTATTCAAAAGATCGTGGAAAAGGACTATGAGGGTGCCTATCAGGTGATTCATCAGACCAGTTCCCTGCCCGCCGTGTGCGGCCGCGTCTGCCCCCAGGAGAGCCAGTGCGAGATGCACTGCGTCCGGGGTAAGAAGGGTGAGGCCGTGGGTATCGGCCGCTTGGAGCGCTTCGTGGCCGATTGGCACAATGCCCACAGCACCGAGGCCCCCGAAAAGCCCCAGTCCAACGGCCATAAGGTAGCTGTTGTAGGCTCCGGCCCTGCCGGCCTTACCTGCGCCGGCGACCTGGCCAAGAAGGGCTATGATGTCACCGTGTACGAGGCCCTGCACCTGGCCGGCGGCGTGCTGGTGTACGGCATTCCCGAGTTCCGTCTGCCCAAGACCATCGTGCAGAAGGAAGTGGACGGGCTCAAGGCCATGGGCGTGAAGGTGGAGACCAACATCGTTGTGGGCCGCACCATCACCATCGACGAGCTGATGGAGGAAAACGGCTTTGAGGCCGTGTTTGTGGGATCCGGCGCGGGTCTGCCCATGTTTATGCACATCCCCGGTGAGAATCTCAAGGGCGTGTATTCCGCCAACGAGTTCCTCACCCGTATCAATCTGATGAAGGCCTATAAGCCCGACTCCGACACCCCCATCATGGACCTCAAGGGCAAGAAGGTCGCTGTTGTCGGCGGCGGCAACGTGGCTATGGACGCTGCCCGCTGCTCCAAGCGTCTGGGCGCCGAGGTGTATGTGGTGTACCGCCGCGGTATGGAGGAGCTTCCTGCCCGTCACGAGGAGGTAGAGCATGCTATCGAGGAGGGCGTCATCTTCAAGACCCTCAATAACCCCGTTCAGATCAATGGCGACGAGCAGGATTGTGTGAGATCCATGACCTGCATTGAGATGGAGCTGGGTGAGCCGGATGCCTCCGGCCGCCGCCGCCCTGTGGAGAAGAAGGGCAGCGAGTTCGACCTTCCTGTGGATGCCGTCATCATGTCCCTGGGCACCACCCCCAACCCCCTTATCAAGGCCACTACCAAGGGTCTGGAGGTCAATAAGAAGGGCTGCATCATTGTCAATGAGGATGGCCTCACCTCCCGTGAGGGCGTCTACGCCGGCGGCGATGCCGTTACCGGTGCCGCCACCGTCATCCTGGCCATGGGTGCCGGCAAGCTGGGCGCCAAGTCCATCGATGAGTTCCTGAACAAATAATAAACCCATACATAAACGACCGCCCCCGAAACTGACGGGGGCGGTCGTTTTATGTATGAGAGAGCGGCGAGGGAGTGTCAGCGGGTTTGGCCGTTGCCGCAGATGATATATTTATAGGTACTCAGCTCATCCAGGCCCATGGGTCCCCGGGCGTGGAGCTTTTGAGTGGAGATACCCATTTCACAGCCCAAGCCGAATTCGCCGCCGTCTGTGAAGCGGGTGGAGACATTGACATAAACGGCGGCGCTGTCCGTTTCGTCCTCAAAGCGCCGGGCATTTTCGGCATTTTCCGTGACGATGGCCTCGCTGTGGCCGGTGGAGTGCTGCAAAATATGGGCGATGGCGGCATCTACGCTGTCCACCACAGCCACGGCCAAGATATAGTCTAAGAATTCCGTGTCAAAATCCCGGTCAGTGGCGGGTGTGCCGGGGATGATCCGGGCTGCCGCCGGGTCAAGGCGCAGCTCCACGGGGATTTGGCCCGCCGCCTGGCGGTCGTCCACCAGGGCTTTTTTCAGCATAGGCAGGAATCTTTCTGCCACAGCCCTATGGACCAGGCAGACCTCCTCGGCGTTACAGACGGAGGGACGACTGGTTTTGGCGTTAATGATAATTTTTACAGCTTTTTCCAGGTCGGCAAATTCATCCACATAGACATGGCAGATGCCGGTGCCGGTCTCGATGCAGGGGACGGTGGCATTTTCCACACAGGCACGGATAAGGCCCGCACCGCCCCGGGGAATGAGCAGGTCCACCAGGCCCTTGGCCTGCATCAACTGACGGGCGCTGTCGTGGCTGGTGTCCTCCAAAATATTGAGAATATCCGGGTTACCGCCTACAGCGGAGATACCCTCCTTGAGGGCAGCGGTGATAGCCCGGGCACTGCCGATGGCCTCGCGGCCGCTGCGCAGAACGCAGACATTGCCGCTCTTAATGGCCAAAGCCGCCGCATCGGAGGTAACATTGGGACGGCTTTCATAGATGATGGCCACCAGGCCCAGGGGTACCTGTTTTTTATAGATGATCATGCCGTTGGGATGCTTCGTTTCGGACAAGATGCGGCCCGTATGGTCGGGCAGCTGGGCCACGGCGCATATACCGTCGGCCATGGCGGCGATGCGGCCCTCATCCAGCCGCAGACGGTCCAGCATCACATCGGAAATTTTGCCCCGAGCGGCCTCCACATCCAGGGCGTTGGCGCGAAGGATATCCATTGTGTGCCGGCGGAGACTCTCTGCCATGGACAGGAGCAGGCGGTTTTTGTCCTCTGCCGTTAGGGTGTGCAGATCGGTTCTGGCGGTGCGGGTGCGGCGGATGATTTCCATGGTTGTCATGGCGTTAGGCTTCCTTTCTCAAAAATCTTGTGCCCACGGGCTTTCCCTGAGCAATGTCGTAGAGCAATTCAGGCTTGCTGCCGTTAGAAATGACCATTTCGCAGCCTGCCTCGGTGGCGATGACAGCGGCATTGAGCTTAGTAACCATGCCGCCTGAGCCCAGGGCGGAGCCGGTGCCGCCAGCCAGGGCGTAAATGTGATCGTCCACATTTTTCACAGTGGGGATGATGCGGGCGCCTGGGTTTTGGTGAGGGTCGCTATCATAAAGGCCGTCAATGTCTGACAGCAGCACCAGCAGGTCCGCGCCGATGGCGGCGGCCACTATAGCCGAGAGAGTGTCATTTTCGCCGATGGTGTTCTCTACGCCGATTTCGTCCGTGGCTACGGCGTCATTTTCGTTGATGACCGGCAGGGCGCCCAGCTCCAGCAAGCGGGTGAGAGTGTTGCGCACGTTTTGGCTGCGCTGGCCGTTTTTGATGTCCTCGCCGGTAAGCAGGAGCTGTGCCACGGTGTGGTTATACTCGCCGAAGAGCTTGTCGTAGGTGTAGATCAGCTCACACTGGCCTACGGCAGCGGCAGCCTGCTTGCCGGGCATATCTGCCGGCCGGCCGGGCAGGTTCAGCTTGCCAACGCCCATGCCGATGGCGCCGGAGGAGACGAGGATGATCTCATGACCTGCATTTTTCAGATCGCTGAGCACCTTACACAGCTTCTCAATGCGCTGGATGTTCAGCCGACCCGTGGCGTGGGTCAGGGTGGATGTACCTACTTTTACGGTAATTCTCATGGCGTGAAACCTCTTTCCCATTGGGTGAATAGATGCAATATATTATACTGTGTCCTTCTCCGAAAAGCAATAACCCTGTGGGGCCAGAGGGGGGAGGACGGTTCAAATTTTTGAAAAATATCCAAATTTATACGACTATTTTACATGATAGTTATCATACGGGATCACAGAAAAATGCGTCACATTCTCCTATAATTGCCGCTTATTTTTTTGTTTACTCGGCACAAAGTAAAGCATGTCGTCGGCGACAAGAAAAATGAAAAAGCGAGGGGTGGCTGCATGTATGAAACCAAAAGCAAGTCCCTTTGGCGGCGTATGGCAGCACTGTGCGCGGCGGCTGTGCTGGCGCTTACAGCCTGTGTGCAGTGCGCATACGCCCAGGAGAAAACCGTGATCCCCTTGGGCCAGGCGGTGGGCATCAAGCTCTTTGCCAACGGCGTGCTGGTGGTGGATGTGTCCGCCCTGGAGGGCGTGGGCGGGAAAAGCCCTGCCCAAAAATGCGGCATCCGGGAGGGCGATCTGCTCCTGACCTTCAACGGCAAAAAAATCGCATCCACGGAGCATCTGCAGGAGCTTCTGCGGCAAAACGGTACGCAGCCGGCACAGATAGAGCTTCAGCGGGGGCGGGAGAATAAAACCGTGGAGATCACGCCCGCCTGCGGCGATGACGGCAGTGTGCGTCTGGGCGCGTGGATTCGCGACAGCATGGCCGGCATCGGCACCATGACCTATTATGACCCTGAGAGCGGCAGCTTTGGCGCTCTGGGCCATGGCATCACCGATATAGACACCGCTCAGCTCATGAGTCTTGGCTCCGGCTCCATTATGGAGACCACCGTAAAAGCGGTGAAAAAGGGAGAGAAGGGCGAGCCCGGCGAGCTCAAGGGCGATTTTTCTGTGCAGCGGGATGTTGGCACGGTGACAGTGAATAGTGACGGCGGCATATTCGGCACCGTGTCCGACAGCAGCTTTCCTGTTCAGAGCCAGGCTGTGCCTATAGCCGCAGCGGAGGAGGTGACCCCCGGCCGGGCTGTGATCCGCGCTACCATCAGCGGAGAAGAGATTCGGGAGTACGAGGTGCAGATCGTCAAGGTCTATCACGATGAGGATACCACCCGCAATCTGCTCTTGCGCATTACCGATCCGGAGCTGCTGCAGACCACCGGCGGCATCGTCCAGGGCATGTGAGTGTGTTATAATTGGGACAACACAGGAAAAGCTTGCTTTCAGGCGGGTTTCCAGTGCTTGTCCATATTTTCATTGACCGCGAAAATAGGACCACATTCTGCGCAAATGTGAAGGATAAAAAAGCTGTAAGCTCCCTGATCAGGAGCTTTTCAGCAACAAACGGCGAACACAAGCGGAAAGGAGTCATATTCAATTTAAATCGCCGTTTGGCCATTGCCGCACTAAGACCGATGGGATAAAACCGCCTATCGGTCTTTTTGTATATAGTGCAATAATATCGCCGGCACATGCAGGGCAGCCGATTATCAGTACACGGGTCAAGAGATCCATGCGTCGGCGCTGAGCATTTCTATGCATCAGGGTATTGGAGGAAACCCGTTGTAGAAAACCGAGATTATCTGCAGCGGGAATTATTCCGCAGAACCCGCAAATTCAACTCGGAATATCAGGCTGCAAACCGAAGGAACCGTTCTTTCTGTCTTGACGACTATTTTGCTTCCGGCTATAATGGTGACATGATGCAGCAGGAGCGTTGGGATCCTATTATGTGGATATGTAGAAACACTCACCAGTGAGAATGCAACCGCCACCTACACCCGGACTTACTCCGCCACCGCCTGTTTTCCGGAAAGGGGACTTGGCAGCAAGTCCCCTTTCCGAAAGGCGGCAAGCGACAGCTACATTCCGGCCGTGTATCCCCAGCTGAACGGCGACGGAGAGGTGCCCCTGCTCCGTTGGAGCTGTGCCGCTACCTCCTCCCCGAAAACGTAAGGCTTTCATTTTTTCGGTTTGACTGTTTTTTCATCATCCGAGAGTCGGCAGCCTTTCTGTTTGGCCGGAGGAGGGCAATTTTTTCAGAAATGGGCACAAAAAAGGAAGCCAATGCAGAAAGATAGTAATTTTCAATAATCCATCTTTACATTATGGCGGAAAGTATAGTATACTAATACTATCTATTGTGGTTTCCGTCCCCGTATCCTGCAAATAGCGGCGGGCCATAAAAACGGAAGGGAGGGCGAAAAATTGGACAGACCGTATGCAATTGAAATGCTGCACATTACAAAACGGTTTCCCGGTATCATCGCCAATGACGACATCACGCTTCAGCTGAAGAAGGGTGAGATCCATGCTCTGCTGGGCGAGAACGGCGCGGGCAAATCTACGCTGATGAGCGTTCTGTTCGGCCTGTACCAGGCTGAGGAGGGCATCATCAAAAAGGACGGCGTGGAGGTGTCCATTAAAGACCCCAATGATGCGAATGCCCTGGGTATCGGTATGGTACACCAGCACTTTAAGCTGGTGGAGTGCTTTACTGTGCTGGATAACATCATCATGGGTGTGGAGCCCACAAAGATGGGCTTTTTGCAGAAAAAAGAGGCCCGTGCCAAGGTTATGGAGCTCAGTGAGCGGTATGGGCTGAAGATTGACCCCGATGCACTCATCGAGGACATCACCGTGGGTATGCAGCAGCGTACCGAAATTCTGAAGATGCTGTATCGGGAGAACGAGATCCTCATTTTCGACGAGCCTACCGCCGTGCTGACCCCCCAGGAGATCGATGAGCTCATGGAGATCATGCGGAATTTGGCCGCAGAGGGGAAGTCCATCCTGTTCATTTCCCACAAGCTCAACGAGATCATGGCCGTGTCCGACCGCTGTACTGTGCTGCGTAAGGGTAAGTACATCGGCACTGTGGAGACCAAGGACACCAGTGTGGAGCAGCTCAGCGCCATGATGGTGGGCCATGATGTGAATTTCCATGTGGTGAAGGGTCCTGCAAATCCCGGCGACGTGGTACTGGACGTGGAGCATCTGACCGTGGCCAGCAAGCTGCATAAAAAGAACGCCGTGCGGGATGTGAGCTTTCAGGTGCGCAAGGGCGAGATCGTGTGCATCGCCGGTATCGATGGCAATGGCCAAACGGAGATGGTGTACGGTCTCACGGGCCTGGAGCCGGTGGTTTCCGGCAAAATTACCCTTTGCGGCCAGGACATCACCCATATGCCCATCCGTAAGCGGAATATCCTGGGCATGTCCCACATTCCCGAGGATCGGCATAAGCACGGATTGGTGCTGGACTATTCTTTGGAGGATAACCTGGTGCTGGAGCGGTATTTTGAGCCGGAGTTCACCAGCAAGGCGGGCTTCCTGCGCCGGGACAATATCCGGAAGTATGCCGAAAGGCTCATTGACGAGTATGACATCCGCAGCGGCCAGGGCCCTGTGACAATGGCCCGCAGCATGTCCGGCGGCAACCAGCAGAAGGCCATTGTGGCCCGGGAGATCGACAAGGATCCTGAGCTGCTGGTGGCGGTGCAGCCCACACGAGGCCTGGACGTGGGTGCCATTGAAAACGTACATAAGGAATTGGTGGCCCAGCGCGACGCCGGCAAGGCGGTGCTGCTGGTGTCTCTGGAGCTGGACGAGGTAATGGATGTGCCGGACCGCATCTTGGTCATGTATGAGGGCGAGATCGTGGGTGAACTGGATCCCAAGACCACCACCCAGGAGGAGCTGGGTCTGTATATGGCCGGCGCCAAGAGAGATGAGGTGAGGGAATGAAAAAGAATCTCCTGAAAAATAACGGCGTGCAGTCGCTGTTGGCCTCTCTGGCCTGCGTGGTGCTGGGCCTGCTTATCGGCTACATCGTTCTGCTGTTCATCAATCCCAACGGCGCCGGCGAGGCCATCGCCGCCGTCATGAAGAACTTCCTCAACTACAGCAAGTCTGCGACCCAGGCCAAATACCTGGGCAACACCCTGGTTAAGACCGCACCGCTTCTGCTGTGTGCGCTGTCCATTCTTTTTTCCTACAAGGTGGGACTGTTTAATATCGGCGCGGCGGGTCAGTACTGCGCAGGCGTGGCTCTGAGCCTGTACGCCGCCCTGGCCTGGGGCTGGGGCTGGCTGCCCTGCATGCTGCTGGCGATGCTGGGCGGCATGGCTCTGGGTGCTATTTCCGGCCTGCTGAAGTCCTACTGCAATGTCAATGAGGTCATTTCCGGCATCATGCTCAACTGGATCGTGCTGTATCTGACCAACATGCTGCTGACCAATGTGAAGGAGGAAACCAGCCCCTACACCTTCGTGCTGGCACATAAGAATCCCTCGGCGGTCCTGCCCACCTTGGGCCTGGGCAGCCTGCTTAACGACAACCAGTATGTGGGCCTGGCCCTGCCGCTGTCCATCCTGGCGGCGGTGCTTGTGTGGGTCGTGCTGGAAAAGACCCGTTTCGGTTATGAGCTGCGGGCCACAGGCAACAATAAGAATGCCGCCAAGTACTGCGGTATGGCGGAAAAACGCAATATCATCCTGACCTTGGTCATTTCCGGCGCCCTGGCCGGTATGGGCGCGGCCATGCTGTACCTCACCGGGTATGAGCAGTGGCAGTGCTCCACCTCCTCGGTGCCCGGCATGGGCTTTAACGGCATCGCTGCGGCATTCCTGGGCGGCCTGAATCCCTTTGGCACTATCTTGGCATCCTTCTTCATCCAGCATATCACCGCCGGTGGCGCCTATGTGGATAAGACTATGTACTGCGCACAGATTTCCGACTTGATCTCCGCCCTCATCATCTACCTGTGCGGCTTCGTGCTGTTCATGAAGTACGCCATGAACTCCGCCATTTCCAAACGGGAAGAGAAGGCTGCACTGAAGGAAAGAGAGCAGAGCGAGACGCCGCCTGCTGATGCGAATACGGAGAAAGGAGGCGATCAGTAATGATACTGCTGCTGCAATATACATTGACCTTTGCCTCCGTGCTGATTCTGGTGGCCCTGGGCGGCTGCTTCTCAGAGCATTCGGGCGTTATCAACCTGGGCCTGGAGGGTGTTATGATCATGGGCGCCCTGGGCGGTGCCCTGGCCATGCGGTATATGCCCGGCGGCTCGTCCCACTTTGCGATGCTGCTGGTGGTTTTGCTGGCGGCGGCACTGATGGGTATGATTTATTCCAGCCTCCTGGCCGTGGCCTGCATCAACTTCAAGGCAGACCAGACCATTGTAGGTACGGCGCTGAATATGCTGGGCATCGCAGGGGCAACGGTTATCGTAAAGGCCATCAACACGGCGGCCAACCCCGATGATGTGTCCTCCACCATCCAGTATGCCGGCGCAAAAAAAGCTTTTTTGGTGAACATTGGTTCCTTCGAGTTCAGCTGGTTCATGCTGGTGACACTGCTGCTGCTGATCGCGGCCTATGTGCTGCTGTACAAGACCCGCTTCGGCCTGCGGCTCATGGCCTGCGGCGAGCATCCCCAGGCGGCCAACTCCGTGGGCATCAACGTATATAAGATGCGCTGGGCCGGCGTGCTCATTTCCGGTGTACTGGGTGGCCTGGGCGGTATCGTATTCATCACCGCCGGCGTTTCTGAGTGGCGGTTTGAGTACGGCGTGGCAGGCTTCGGCTTCCTGTCCCTGGCCGTCATGATCTTCGGCCAGTGGAAGCCCACCCGCATTGCCCTGGCGGCGCTGCTGTTTGGTATGTTCCGGGCGCTGTCCAACGTATATGCCGGGTTTGAGTTCTTGAAGGCCATGAACATCCCCAGCCCCGTATATAATATGATGCCCTACATCATCTCCCTGGTGGTGCTGGCCTTCACATCCAAGAAGTCCCGCGCGCCCAAGGCGGAAGGTATTCCCTACGACAAGGGACAGAGATAACATGTATGCAGTCAAAAGGATGCCCGCAAAAAAGCGGGCATCCTTTTTTGCTGAAAGGCTCCGCGGCTGTCTCTCAGATAGGCGGTTTTCCGAAAGATGCTGACCATGGAGCGGCACCGGGATCCAAAGCTGGCGCGGCTTTATCATGGCTATCTTGCTGCCGGGCCCGCTGAGTATGTGGCGGCGAGCTTCCGCAAGCTGACACCCTCCGCTGATGCCTTGTAGCGGCACGGGATGGCCTGGATAAGATTATCCGGTATGTCATCTATGGCAGCTGCGTTCCCGGGCTGCGGTGAGGAATATAAAAAATGCCCGGCCTATCAGGGCTTGTGATACACAGCTAAGGAATGGGGACCCGCTCACTGAGCAGGTCCCCATTCTTTAGTTATATATGGAGCTTTTATTGATATGCTTCCATCATGGCCTTGAAGGCCGGCAGAGAGCGGCGGATCATTTCGTTTGACACACAGTAGCTCAGGCGGAAATAGCCGGGGCAGCCGAAGCCGTCGGCGGGGACCACCAGCAGATTATGCTCTCGCTTGGCTTTTTCGGAGAAGGCACCTGCGTCGCCGCCGGGGGCTTTCACGAAAAGGTAGAAAGCGCCGTCGGGCTTAGCACACTCGTAGCCCATGGCCCGGAGACTATCATATAGCAGGGTGCGGTTTTCATCGTAGGCCTGCAGGTCGGGCTGCTCCTGGGCGCACAAACCCACAACCTTTTGAATCAGCGTGGGCGGGCACACATGGCCCATGGCCCGTGCCGCGCCGGAAACGGTGGCGTAAACGGCAGTGCTGTCCTCGGCAAAGGAGGGAACATACACATAGCCGATGCGTTCGCCGGGCAGGGACAGGGACTTAGAATAGGAGTAGCACACGATGGTATTTTTATACAGGCAGGGAATGAAGGGCACCTTTACGCCGCCGTACACCAGCTCCCGGTAGGGTTCGTCGGCGATGATATAGATGGGGTGGCCGTACTGGACACTCTTGCGCTCTAAGAGGGATGCCAGATCCCGGAGTGTCTCCTCGGTGTACACCACACCGGAGGGATTGTTGGGGGAATTGACAATGATGGCCTGGGTGTGAGGGGTGATGCGCTGCTCCACCTCGTCCAGCTGCACCTGGAAGGCGTTGGTGTCGGCGGGAACCACCACCATCTTGCCGCCGTTGGCGGTGATGAAGGGGGCGTATTCCGGGAAGAATGGGGCAATGACCATGATCTCGCTGTCACCGTCCACCACCAGGGCCTTGATAACGGAGATAAGGGCCGGGGCCGCGCCGCAGGTTAAAAACAGCTCGCTGCTGCGGATATCCAGACCAAAGCGGCGGGAGAGATCAGCGGCAATAGCTGCCCGGGGCTCCTCAAAGCCGGGAGCCATGGAGTAGCCGTGGAGCTGGATGGAGTCGGTCTCATCCACGAGCTTGTGGATGGATTCATTGACCTTCTTGGGGGCGGGGATGCTGGGGTTTCCAAGGGAGTAGTCAAAAACATTTTCTTTGCCCACGATCTTGGCCTGCTCCAGGCCATAGGCGAACAGCCGGCGGATTACAGAAGGGGCGGTGCCCAAGTCATAAAAGGTTTGATTGACCATGATGATCCTCCTTTTTCGGAATTAAGCCAGGTGCATCCGGTGGGCCAGCACACTGCCGGCGGCGATGGAGGCCAGCTTGGACTCGGCGCTGTCACTGCGGGAGACCAGGACAATAGGGACCTTGGCACCCAAGATGATGCCTGCGTTTTTGGCGCCGCCAAAGAGAGAGGCGGCCTTGCCAATGCCATTGCCCACCTCATAGTTGGGTACCAGCAGGATGTCGGCATCGCCGGCGCCGGGGGCTGAAAAGTGCTTGTGCTGGCAGGCTTCCTTGCTCACAGCCAGATCCAAAGCCACAGGGCCGCAGACATTCATATTGTATTGGGCCCAGCGGTCGGTCATCTTGCTCAGAGCGTCGGCATCCACGGTGGATTGCACCTTGGGGTTCACCTGCTCTGCGCCGCAGATGCAGGCGGCATTGATATGCTCATAGCCCAGGGCCTGGAGCACGGCGGCGGCATTTTCCAGGATTTCCGCCTTTTTCTCCAGGTCGGGAAAGGTGTTCACGCCGCCGTCGGTGAGAATGACCATCTTGCCCAGGGCGGGGATCTCATAGAACATACAGTGGGTGGTCAGGTGGGAGGTGCGCAGGCCGTGCTCCTTGTTGAACACCGCGCGCATCAGGTCTGCCGTACCCAGAATGCCCTTCATGAGAAAATTCGCCTTGCCTTCGGCGCACAGGGCCACCGCCTTGGCGGCGCAATCCGTGTCTGTATCGCCGGCAATAATCTCATAATCGGCAGGCTCCTCGCCCAGACCGGACAACATAGCCCGGATTTCATCCGCATGGCCTACCAGGATGGGGGTGGCGATGCCCTCTTTTTTAGCGGCCACTACTGCTTCGATAACGGGTTCATCGTGAGCCGCCGCCACAGCGATGATGCCGCCTTGGCCACCCTTGGCGGCCTCCACAATGCCTTGGATAGTATGGATCATAAATAGCCTCCTACTATGTATTTAGAAAATGGTGCAAGCTTATCTTCCACAATTATATAGTATATCCCATCCGGCGTCAATGAGATTTACCGAATGATTTGGTAAAAAATATGCCAAGAAAGTGCGGATAGAAGATGGCTTGACGAAAGGAGGCGGCTTTGTTATAGTATAAAATACTTGCTGAATTTGTTAAAGGGAGCGTAAACATGAAAGAAATAAAAATCATCCCGCTGGCATTTGCCTTCGCGGGATGTTTCTTGGGTGCAGGGTTTGTATCTGGCCAGGAGCTGTGGCAGTTTTTCGGGGAGTTCGGTGTAAAGGGATACATTGGGCTGCTCCTTGCCTGTGTGCTTCTGGCGGCCTTTGGTGTCATTATGATGCGCCTGCTGCAGAAATCAGGCATTGAGAAGGCCGAGGAGATCATGGTGCCGTGGGATGTCCCCTTTCTGCGCATGGCGGCGGGACTTATTCTAAATATTTTCCTGCTGTGCGTGGTCGTCATCATGACTGCCGGCGTAGGCGCCACTGTGGAGCAGCTTTTGGCTGTGCCGGCTCAGATCACATCGGCGGTATTCGTATTTCTGATGGGCGTTGTGGCTCTGCTGGGAATTTCCGGTATGATGAAGGTGTTCTCCGCCCTGGTGCCCATCATTGTGATTGCCACAATGTTTTTTGCCGTGATGAGCTGGGTCGAGCTTGGCACGGACGGGATCCTGACCCTGCCGGAGCAGGTCCACAGCAACCCGCTGATGCCCAATTGGTTCGTTGCGGCGCTGACGTATGTGGCCTATAATCTGCTGGGCTCCGTGGGCATTATGGTGCCCCTGGGGAAGTACTTGCGGGGAAAAAGGACCATTCGCGTGGGCATTGCCCTGGGGGGATTGCTGCTGGTGCTTGTGGCCGGGAGCGTACTCACATCCTTGACAGGATATCCGGAGGCAGCGGCTGAGCAGATGCCCATGGTGGCCCTGACCTCTCGGCTGAATCCGACCCTGGGCATAGCGTACGGATTCTTGCTGCTGCTGGGGATGTTCAGCAACGGCCTCGCTTCATTGGTGGCCTTCATGGAGTATGTTAACCGCCATGTGAAGGCGCTGGAAACTCACCGAAGAATTACCATGGCGGTGCTGATGCTGCTGGTGTGGGCCGCAAGCTTGGCAGGCTTCGGCAATCTGGTGGGTACGGTATTCCCGGTGTTTGGCTACATCGGCATTGTGGCCATCGTGTTCATCTGCATCAACTATGTCCGGTGTGGGAAAGGGAAGGGCGCTGCAAAGGGAGAAGCTGTTATAGGCTCTGAAAAACCTGAACAAAATGCATGGTGATACGGGCGGTCAGGCCCCACAGGGGGTGAGGAAGGCCCCGATAGACCGGCACCTCCATAGCTCCCGGCGTCCAAACGTAATCCGCCGGGGTGCATACCGCGTCATAGGGGAAATCGCTGCCCACCTCGGGGGTAAGCGTGTAGCGGAAAAGCTCAGGCGGATGGGCAATGAGCCAGCCCACAGGCACCGTGAACACGCGGCTGACCTCCAGGGGATTCAGAATCAGATCCGCCATGGAAAGCGGTGGAAGCAGGCCCACCACCGGCCGCATGAGGCCCTCCGAGCGCAGGTGCAGAAAATCCGCCTCTCCGAAAACCTGCACCCGCTGAGGCGGGATGCCCAGCTCCTCCCAGGTTTCCCGGAGGGCGCAGACACTCGGCGTTTCGCCCGGCTCCATGCGTCCGCCGGGAAAGCATACCTCATTGCGGTGGTGATGCAAGGAGGAGGCGCGGATCTCGTAGAGCAGATGGAGCCCGTCCGCCTTTTGCAGCAGAGGAATGAGTACGGCGTACTCATCGGATGCATCCTGCAGGGTGGGGGTATGGTGGCTGTAATAGGTTTCAAGCGTGTGCATGTCCATGGGCGGCACCTCCGATTTCGTTCGCTAAGAGTATAGCATAATTTGTGCTTGGTTAAAAGAAAGAATTCCCTTATCTGCTACAGATAGGGAAGCCTAACACAATAACGCCTCGCAGAGCTTGCCGCCCGCGGGCGGTCGGGGCTTTTCGCCGGTATAAAATCCCCCCATCCGATATGGATGGGGGGATGAAGCTCACTGCCGATCAGCAGCCGCAGCCACAGCTGCTCTGATTGTTGTTGCAGCCACAGCCGCAGCCATTGCCACAGAACAGGAACAGGATGATGACGCAGATGATGATCCAACAACTATTCCCCTGATTGCACATATTGTGACCTCCCTACGAAATTTGTGACCGTGTTGCCGGCCTCATTTCATAGTATGCCGCAGCCGGGGAAAGGTGCGTCAGGGACGGGTGATGCGATAGCTGAGGGTAAGCAGGGTGTCCACAAAGTGAACATCCTCAAAGAATACGTCCGGCACATCAGTGCTCAGCTCCACATTGGTGAAGTTCCAGAAGCCCTTGATGCCCAAATCGATCAGACGGCTGGCCATGGGCTGGGCCACATGCTGGGGCACGGTGAGCACCGCCACGTTGGGCTGATTCTCTGCCACGTACTGCTCCAGCTCGTCCATGGAGCGGATAGTGACATCATGAATCCGGGTACCCACAAGGTCAGGGGAAATATCAAAGGCTGTATCCACGTGGAAGCCAACCTTTTCAAAGTCAAAGTTTTGCAGCAGGGCGTGACCCAAGTGGCCCACACCGATGATAATGAGGCGGTGGCCCTTGTCAATGCCCAGGATATGGCCAATCTCCGAGCGGAGCTCGGCAACATTGTAGCCATACCCTTGCTGGCCGAATTCGCCGAAGCAGCTCAGATCCTGGCGGATCTGGGAGGCGGTGATGTCCATTTTGCTGCCCAGGGAGTTGGAGGAAATGCGTACGATTCCCTTGTTATACAAATCGTCCAGATAACGATAGTAGCGGGGAAGACGGTGGATAACGGCGTCAGATACCTTTTGCTTTCTCATAAGACGGATCGTTCCTTTACTTTTGCATTTGATTGATAATATTGTAACGCAGGAAGATGCACTTGTCAACTTTTTTAACAATGTTTTTTAAAAAAATTTCTTTACAAAAGCAGGAAAGATTGCTATAATCAGTATGTTGTAAAAATGAATATGCGCCCGTAGCTCAGTTGGATAGAGCGTTAGACTCCAACATTTCAGATGTCTCCAGTTGAGATATGGCGCAAAGCCTTGCCGCACCTGCGTTTGCGGGAACGGCAGAGAAAGAATGCGTGGTCGTTGACTACTATTTGACGACTATCGCAGAAACCCACAACCAAATATGCGCCCGTAGCTCAGATGGATAGAGCGTTAGACTCCGACTCTAAAGGCCGCTGGTTCGAATCCAGTCGGGCGTACCAAAAAGATTTTCCCTCTGCTATATGGCAGAGGGAAAATCTTTTATTCAATTGTTTCCATCGGTAATGGGTTCATGTTTCCCACCCACTGGTGTAAAAACGCGGAAGCTTGGTTTCGATTCAGATTGTCGTGGATTTTTTGGTTGTAGTAATTTCTTAGGCATCTGTAGCAAGACGAGTCGCAATCGCAGTTGTCTACAACGGAAATTGCTTTTGCGAGGACTCGTTGGAATGCTTGCCCGTCCGCTGTCACAATTCTGCGAACATGGCCTGCACCACCAGCGACTGCATCATATAGAACTACAGAAAAGATCATACACCCATCCACAGATGTGTAGAACAAACATCCTTTGATGTCGGTGCGCTCTATCCCCATCTCGCGGGACAATCCCTCTAACAGGGCATAGAGTACTGACAGCATCACATTTATATCTGCCGCCTCTTGTGTCACAAAGGTGATTTTTGCCACATCTGTCTTGAAATCATGCGACAAACGGTATTCTGCCGAGTTGCCCTCCTTATTAACACAACGGTATCCTCTGGAGTTCTTGTGCTCAAGGGGGATTCCGGTTTCGCTTGCATATCCGCAAGCAGGACAAACCTTGTAATCAGTCTGGCCAATGACTACGAGAGAGTCATTTGAAGTAGATTCAATTTGCAAAGCTTGACCGTTTACTTCAAATATTTGCTTGGCGATTAGATTACGATGCGGGTCTCCGATGTAGTAATCGTCTGTCTTAAAATCGTGTTCGGGGCGGTGCATAGGAACAGGTCTGGCTTCTTTTTCTGCACAGAACCCCATGCGCGGTTCCAACGTTTTTCTCCAAGACAGGCGTTTGATGGGAGTATGGCAGGAAACGCATTCGCGACCGCTGCCAGCAACAGGATCTTTAGTGAAGTTTGGCTGGCCGCAAGTAGGACACTTGGGGCAGTAGAAGCCCTTCTCCCATGCGGCGTCTGCATTTTTGCCCGGCATTTTGCGAATATAGCGGCTGACATACATTTTGCCATCTGCGACGACCTCTGCACCGGGAGCGTACTCTGCGATGGCCATTTGTAGATCTCTGGCTAATTGCAAAGCCTTTCCTCGCCCCACAGCATTGATATCCGGAATCAACTCAACAGTATCCACGGGGAAACCGTACTTGGGAAGTACATTATTGCGAACCAAAAAATCGATAAGACTCTTTTTCCCAGCGTTGTCATCCTTGCTGCACCTGAAATTTCTAAGGGTGCGGCTCCAGACACCGGCAGCTTCATCGTCGTGCCTGCGGCGGCAAGCCAACAGTTCCTTTTCCATTTCCGCTACTGTTCCGCGGAAATCCTGTACGGCGATTTCAAGAACACCATTCTCTCCGCAAAGTCGATTTATCCAACCGAAATCAGCAATCCCAAGTCGCTGATGCATTTTTGTTGGAATCGAGCGCAGTAAGAGTTGTCGGAGATTTTCCGGCTGTGTATTCAAGTACTCCTTCAGCAGCTCATAGCCGCCTTCATTCAACAAGACAGTTTGGTTATCACCCGCATAGACTTCCTTATGCTGTGCGAAGAAGGAACTCAGAGCTACAGCAAAAATATGGCGATTTAGTATCTTTTCGTTCTCAATTTCGAAAATTGGGGCTTTGATCTTTCCGCTGATCATGGCCGTCGGGTCGTCATAATATGTAAAGTCGTGAGAGGATAATTTCGCATAGGTCATAACAAATGCCGCAGAATGCTTTGCTCGACCGGCACGGCCTGCCCTCTGCACATAATTGGATGGGCTGGGCGGGACATCACGCATATACACGGTTTCCAGACTGCCCACATCAACACCCATTTCGAAAGTCGTAGAGCAGCTGAGCGCATTGATCTTCTTTTGTACGAAGGCTTCTTGATACCGTGTTTGCTGATCCTTTGCAAGCTGCGCCGTATGCTCCTTGATATATAACGGTTCAGAGTGACTGCTGCTATAAAGACGGGCGTAGTGGTTCATGGCAGAATCCTTTAGAGGATCACAGGGTTCCAATATTCCTGCGCATTTTACGGAAGCACAATGTTTTTTTACGTTATACGGTGTGACCCGACCACATTTCTTGCAACGGTAAAATTTCGCGCCCTCCGTTCCGCCGATGCAAATATCAAAATCGTTCGCATCGAGTACAAATTCCTCCGTTTCCGCTTTGAACACATTAGTCCAATAATCTTCCAAAATGGCGTCCGCTTCATCATCGGAAATACCCAATGCCCGCGTCAGCCGCACGAGTCGACTGTTGGGATAATAATTCCCGTTGGGACGCTTTCGACCACGCCACCCGGAGATCCAGCTTTGCTTTGCGGAGTCTCCTGTACGCAGCAATACCAACTTCTTTGCCGAGGGCGTAAAGAAAATATACTCGCGTTCAGCGGCTGTCAGCGTATACTCCTTTCCTGCATCGATGGCACCGGAGAATACTGCGTCCTGTGTCAGAAGTTCGAGCAGGGCAATGGCGTCCTGTGATGAGAGGTTATACGGGTCGCCCTGAAACGCCGTAGCTACCTGAGCGTTTCGCCTGTATGCAAAAGAAAGTACACCCATTGACACAAGGCTGGTGCCGCGGCGGGCATTGAACATTTCATTCAGAATCGCCACCCACGCATTACTGCGGCTCGCAGCAGATAACTTACCCACATCTTGATTTTCGCCAGCATCCCACTCGGCAAAAGATCTGTTGTTTTCAAAATAGCGGCTGAGTTCATCGACGAATTGAAATACGCTTACTTTTTCTATGCCGCTATTGCGATATTTCTCCGCAATGTGCCAAATACCTCGTCTACGCAAAAATTCATCATAGGAACGCTCCATGTAGGAGGCGAAAAACGCCGCTTCACTTCGGCTGTCAGAGAAGCAAAGAAACTGCCGCATCAGCTTTTTACGTATTTGCTGTGGTTGCGCTGTGCCAGCGAAGATGCTGCGCCGACCAGAATTTTGATTTTCCTTTAGTGCTGATGTTATGGTGACTTCCTCGTTGGGAAGTTGCTCGAAAAGCTCGGTTCCCAATACAGCGGTGGCTGCTTCGCTTCCCAAATAGAAGCGGCGGAACGAACCAAAGCCGCAGGCAGGGCATCTGGCAACATGGTTTTTGTGTTGTTCTATTTTGCGAAGCTTGCGATAGTTGGATTCGCTGTGTTCACATAGTGGCTTAAATTTTGTGTCTGCTTCCGTAGAGATAGCCCCGCAAACCGAGCAAATGACAAAATCGTTTGTGGCGTCATCTGCACAATCTTCCTCGTCAATCAGTACATCTTCTGCGCTGTCCTTAAGGTAGTAGAAGTCGGAAGGGTCGTCCAGCCCCTTCCGCGCTGATGGGCGTAAAGCTCCGCCTTCTTCTCTGCCGACAATAGCCATTCTTCCACAATCTGTGCAGACAGCGGCCTCGAATACCGCGGCATCGGTTTTGTTGTTTTCGCTTGTAAACGAGTGCTTCCGATGTAAAAACAGGTGCTTTGGAGAAGCGAGCGTGATATATGCCCCCTCCAAGGCTCGCACAAAAAAGTGATAGCGGGGTTTGATCAGATTTGCGCCATCTTTTTCGGCGCGAGCACAGACTGCAATGAAGGATATGACCTGTTCATTTGTCATGGGGCATATTTCGGATAGGGCCTGACGTAGCTGTGCGACCGTAATTGGCTGGTGTGCGACCTTCCGAAGCAAAGCAAACAGCCGGGAATGCAAGAAAAGCGCATAGAGTTTTTCACCCTCGCTCCCTCCCGGAGCGAAGTCAGCGTGATAGCGGGCTAACACGGAGGAAATATCAGGACTTCTTTGCAGTTCCTCAAAAAGTGCTGGTGCAAAGTCCAAAAAATCTTCCATGGCAGGTCGCTTTTCTGTGGAACGAATAATTCCAGAGCGTTGGAATGCAACACCACATAGCTTTTCAGCAAAGCTCAGGATATCACCATCTGCATCAGGCCCACCAAGTGTTGCACTTGTCAGAATGTATTGAACACTATCGGGTTCGCTGATCCTCGCCCGGAGTCGGCGCATCAGCAGGGAGGTCTCCATGCCTGTTGCACCTTTGTAGATGTGTGCTTCGTCTAAAACAATAAATTTTAACTTGGCTCCGGAAAATACCGCGTCATCCTTTGGCCGCAGCATCATGTATTCCAGCATGGAGTAGTTGGTGATAAGAATGTGGGGAGGTTTTTCCTGCATGATCTCACGGGAGATGATTTCATTGGGGGCAGGGTCTATCGGCTCCCCAGCTTCATCGTGGTAGGTGCGGTGATACTCTGCAAGCGCCTTGGACTGTGTATGCTCGGTATTGCCATTGTAAACACCGTAGCATATCTGAGGGTAATTCTTGAAAAGAGCGCGCATACGCTTCATCTGGTCATTGGCCAACGCATTCATCGGATAAATGATGATTGCACGGACACCGGCGGAAAGAGTTCCGGCTTCCTGCTCTCGCAACAGATGATCGATAATGGGCAGCAAAAAACTCTCTGTTTTACCAGAACCAGTTCCCGTGGTAACGACCAGATTTTCCCCTTTGCCCGCTTTCAGCATGGCTGCTTCCTGATGCTGATAAAGAGGCCTGTCTAACTTTAGCTCGCGCTCTTTTTCTGCAACAGGCTCCAGACTTTCAAACAAGACACTCGCTTTTTGTGCTTGGATCAATTCCCGCAATGTATGCCCTGTTTCATAGGAGCCGCCAATATCAAGAAAGGGCCCGCTGGCTACCGTACCGTCCGTCTGCAACTCTTTCCGAAATTCTCGCTCATAGTCGGTGTCAGCCATATCAAAAGTGGTCGTGATATAATCAATATAGCTATCTTTGATTTCCTTAGAAGCCTTGATAGGATCAAACATATCAGTAGCCCTCTCTAATACTGTACTTGAAATAATCGGGTATCTTTAATCGCTGATACCGTTCAATCTTACTCATATAAGTAGCCGGATTACGATTGACTATTGTAGAAAAATCCTTGTCAACATATACCGCATCCTCCGTCGTACACCGTAGAATCAGCAAGTGTTCGTTGACAATCCAAACCTTAACAGGGTTGACCAATTCAAATTCTTTTGACGGCTTGGAGTTAAACGGAATGTGTCGCCCTGTACTGCTAATAAAGGATAGCGTTGCCGAATAGCACGGTGCGGGCATTGTTTCACCAGATGCGATAGTTGTCCCTTGGTAGTCCAAATTTGTCAGGATTCCGCATCCGTACTTCATAAGCAACGCTTTCAGAGCCTCTGTCTCAAAATCCCAGTAGAGCGCATCTCCTATAATAAGTTCTTTTCCATCATAAAGCCATTCAAGTGGATTTCCAACGCAATATGAACCCTTGAAAACAAATTCATTTATTCCGCCGGAAAACAGGCTTTTCTTTTTTAGGAAAACTTGATAAGAATAGTTTCCCAAGGCGTAGGAACTGGTGTTGGCAAGGGCGGTGCTTTCTGTTGATGTCGCATAAGTGTCGATACTTCCGCCGGGGCGTTGGACTTCGACTTGAAAGGTGCTTTCGGGATCGCCAACATAGTTGCCCTCCGGTTGCCAGTGCAGGGTGCTGTCAATTACTTCGATTGGCGGTGCAGCAAAGGTGGGCTTACAGGCGATGGTGGTAATTTTTCGGTTTATATGATTTCCAGCTATATTCTCCAGAGAAATCCACAGATCATACTCTGCCTGCGGCGCCGTTATCGCACGGAGCGTATTGCCAAGTTCGAAATAGGAAGGACTCACCTCTGGAACAGGGCTTATACCAAGCATGAGCTGTCCACTCCATCCCTCTGGCAACTCCAGCTTTACGAATTCGTCGTGCAGAATGGATTTGTGCCAAATCATGCCCGGAATCTTGAATGCATTATGCCCCATCAACGCGCAGTGAACCAAAGGAATGTACAGTTCAAGCTGCCAAACCATTCCGGAAACGGGGACGATTATACTGTCAGAGGTATCTTCTAAGACCAGGGAATAATGGAACTGCTTGGCGGCAAAGGAAATATTGGCAGTTGCTTGTGATCCGTCTGCATAGTAGATGGGTGCGTTTAAAGTAACATTGAAATCTGCAAGAACTATGTAATTGAATTCATATTTTACCAAGTCAGTAGCAAGGTCGATTATACGGACACAGTGGCAAAGGCCATCATTTTCTGATGGAATTTCCAATTCATTTCCGCCATCACAGAAAGCATCTGCATTGTGACGCACTCCGTCGATGGAGAATTGGTATCGTATGCTTTTTTCTCCCTCGGGGAGAACGATAAAAAGCTGGAAGGGGGCAGGAAAAATATCGAAGGATACACCCTGATGGATTACTTGGGCAGAGACCGCTTTACGCAGGGAGGTATGATGGCGGAACTGTGCCGCAGTCGATGCGCATACGAAGATCTCTCGGCCATCAATGGCAGCTGATGACACCTCGTCCAAATTTATGCGATACAGTTGCCCCGGATATGGGTAGCTATATATTCCGTCTGTATCATCGGGAAAGGTTACTTCCTGCAAGTTGCTGGCAAACAAGTAAATTGTTCCACAGTGGGGAGTTCTTTCAGCCCCCGATGCATCCAACAAGATATATTGGCGATATAGCTTTTCAGCCGAATTATAGAGAAGCTCTCCGTCATAGTGGATCTCTACCCGTATAGCCGGTGTGTTTGAAAAATCATACGACATTTCTTCAAACGGAATGAAGCGACTTCTTGTTGTTAAGCACAATTCATCCCCAGTGACCGAAAGTTCAGCGTTATAGATACAAATTTCACTTTGGTAGATTTTAATTACAGGACGTTGCTGCGCTATCTTAGACAAGCGGATTTTAGGTATTGCTATGCCAACGGAGGAATGCTCCATCGTATATTGAGCATAGATGCGGTCTGTCGTCGTTGCAACATATTCTGTTTTCCGCTGCCGCTGTTCTCCCTGTGCCTGTACCCGTTCGGTACTGCTTTTCCTTTGATACCATTCAACGAGGATAGTGTCCCAATAATTTCGGTCGGGATCAATTAGGTCGGTGTTTTCATTCCGGAGAATTGCGTCCATCTTTTTTACGATGGAGTCACAGAGAACTGCCATATATCCGGGACGTTCCTTAAACAATGTCTGCAAACCGGAAAATATGGCATCTGCCCTTAATTGCAGTTCATCATTCTTGGCAACGCGGGAATCCCAACGCGCACGCATGCCTTTCGTAAATACTTTGTAGCTGATATCCTCCGTTACATATTGGAAATCTAAGTTTTTCACATAAAAATCAAATAGAATGGAGTAGAGAGATTCTATGCTTTGCTTTGGTGCCAGAGCATGGAGCAGCAGAGAGGTGTAATATCGCTGCGTTCCCTCAGGTGCGAAAAAACGCTTGTAGTGTGCCAGTGTACCTTTGATTGCACCTCTGAAATAATTATATAATCTATTGGCTGCGGCCTCAGAATTTTCCGGATTAAATCCGTATTGAAGGAAAATATAATTCCAAAGAGACCCGGAAGTCTCCTCATCTGCTAATTCTGAGGACCAACCCTTCAACAGGTTTATTGTTTCAAGTACGAGTACAGCGTCCTCTCTTACGGAAGTGCGTCCTCCATCTATCAACACTTTCTTGACGGTTTCGCTTGCGGATTGATAGAGCAGTGCGTCTTCCGCATCGGTCAACTGGTACTCTCCGGCTAACGGATAGGCTCGAAACACATAGTCGGCCAGTTCAAAAGCTGTATAATCGGGAGACGGTCCGCATTTATCTACGTTGTGCATATCGGGTTCGACATACCCTGTTTCTTTCCAGATAAAACCTCTATCAGTAAGCCATTGAACAGATGATACGCCAGTGCCTCTTGCGTATCTGCGGATTTCCACAAACAACGACAAATATACGCTAAGGCGAGATTGTTCAGCAAATATCACCTTCTCCGGGAATGCCTTGTTCAATCGGTTCAGAAACTCTGCTTCGCTCATGCGCATAATATCCACCCACCTTACACATTAATCAAAGCACGAATGGGAGCTGTAATATGTGGTATTTTGTCAATTATAGCATAAAGATGTAACAATCTCAACCATGCAGTTTTGTGAGTTTCGATATATGTGTGCGGAAGTGTGATTCAAATCTTCAGCATTCCCTGCAAGCCCGCGCTGGCGGCCTTTTTGTTCTTGTCGAAAGCGTGGGTGTAGATGTCCAGCGTGGTGGAGGGCTGACTGTGGCCGAGGATGCCCGCTACCGTGGCCACATCCGTACCGCCCGCGATCATCAGACTGGCGGCGGTGTGCCGGAGAGAATGGACGTTCAGCTCCTGCGGCAAGCAGTTCTTCTTGAGGATCAGCTTGAAGCGGTAGGTAAAGGTGGTGGGCGTCATGGGCAGCTGCGCTCCCTGACGGCGGAACAGGAAGTCATCAGCGGTCAGCTGCCGCTGGTCATAGGTTTCGGTGATATACCGGCATTCTTTTTGGTACTCCCGCAGGAGACTTTCCATCTCGGCTGAGAAGTACACATAGCGGTCACCTGCGCGGGTCTTGGGTTCCTTTACAAAGATCTCCTCGTCCGTCACCTTGACTGCGTTGCGGCAGATGTGGATGGAACGCTGCTCCCAATCAATGTCGCACCATTTCAATCCGCAGCACTCGCCCCGCCGCATCCCCGTGGCGATGATGAGCTTGAAGTAGGTTTCGTACTTGATGCTCTCGCCCTCCAGCGCGGCGATGATCTTCTGCGCCGTTTCCTCGTCCGCAATCTTCTTTTCACACTTGCGCCCGGCGTAGCGGTAGGTGCGCCACGCCGGATTATGTGAAAGAAAGCCACCCTCCACGGCATCAGAGAGGATGCTGCACAGCGTAGCGTGCACGCCCTCAATGGTGTACTCGGAGAGTGGCTTTTTTGTATCGGGACGGATGACTTTTCGCAGCTCTGCGTAGAAATTCCGGAAGTGCTCCGGCCGCAGCTCGGTGAGCTTGTAGTGACCCAGCGCCGGGAGAATGCGCTCGATGTCCTGCCGGTCGCGGCGGATGGTGGACTTCGCCAGCTTGCCGGGAGCGATGTCCGTCAGCCACAGGTCGATGTATTTTGCCAGCGTGAGCTGTTGGACGGGCTGCGGCGTGTGACGGCATTCCCGCTCGAACAGGACGGCCTGCTCGTTGAGCCACTTTTCGACCTGCTTGGGTGTCAGTTCCTCCGGCGGGTGGACGGTTTTCTGCCGGGGGTTGATGCGCTTGCCGTTGTAGTCATAGCCCATGGACACCACGATGAGATAGCTGCTGCCGCGCTTGCGGATGCTTGCCATAAAAATGACCTCTCTTTCATTTATCCTCAGTACAGTTGAGGCTTATTTTGCAAGCACAACATACCGCAAGCACGGCGGTAAAGCTATTACAATTTTCTTGAAAAATGAATTTCTACGAAAGCAACAATCATGCACTGTGCTGCTTCGGAGAACAGACGGCGGCGAGATTGAAGATCTGTCCGCCGTCCGGGCGGAGCATGGTGCGCATGGAGTCTGCCGCCTGCTCCTTCTGCGCCTGCTGGGGGTGGCAGTAGGTACGCTCCAGAAAGCCGGTATCCGCATGACCGACAAGGTCTGCCACCGTCTGTTTGTCCACGCCGCAGTGCAGAAGCGAGGTCACGAAGTAGTGCCGCAGGGTGTGCAGGTGGTACTCCCGCGGAAAGCCGATGGCGGCATAGATCTTCCGCAGCCGCTTGGTGAAGGTGTCCGGGTGGATGAGCTGCCCCTGTTCGTCGGTGAAGAGGTAGGGACTGAGCCTGCGGCGCTGCTTGTCCGCCTCCATCTGCTTGCGGCGCTTGTAGGCGAGGAGGATGCCCCGCAGGTCGGAGGAGAGGTAGACTTCACGGCTCTTGCCGTTTTTGGTGCTGCCCTCCACGATGCCCTTGCCGGGAACGCTGCTGCGGGAGCGGCTGACGGTGAGCAGCAGACCGTTCTGCGTGCCGGTGAAGTCCGACCATTGCAGAGCGCACAGCTCGCCCCGGCGGCAGCCGGTGTACATGGAGAGCAGATAAAACAGACGGTAGTGCCGCGGCTCCTTTGCCAGTGCGTCCAGCAGCTTTTCCACCTCGCTTCGTGTGGGGATGCGCTGCATCGTGCGCCGCGGTGTGGGGAGGTCTAACATCCGCGCGGGATTCTTCTCGATGATCTCATTGCGCTTGGCGTCGCTGAGTACGGCGGAGACCACGGAGAGGTACCGCTGCGCGGTGGATTCGTTGATGCGCTTTCCGTGGTGCTTGCGCTTGCGCAGCTCGGAGAGCATATTATCCAGTGCCATCGGTCGGAGCTTATTGAGGCGGATGCCGCCGATCATGGGATACACCACCTCCAGCATCCGCCGGTATGCAGCGATGGTGCTGGGGGCATATTTCGTCTGCCGCTTCAGCCAGCGGGAGGCGAATTCCTCAAAGGTCATCTCGCCGTCCTCGGCGTAGCCGGTCTTGAAGCTACGCTCCAGTTCCTCGGCGGCGTGGGCGACATACTGCCCGATGCCGCGCTTGGGGACACTGGGCGGAACTTGGATGGTCCTTGCCTTGCTGATTTTTTTGCCGTTGGGTCGGTAGCCGTTGCTGACGGTGATCTTATATCGCCGCTCGTCCAGTTGCTTGATGCTTGCCATTTTTAGAGTCCTCCCATGGTTTGCTGCTGTTTCTCTTGCGCAGTCTGTTCATCTAATTTTTCTTTCACCGCCAGAGCCGCGCCTGCGGCGAAGCCAATCGCCGCGCCGAAGTTTTCAGCGGCGATTTTCGCCTCCATGCGCCGCCGCTTTTCCTCGGCGTCCTCATCTTCATCCATCAATGTCCCCACAGCGGTCAGTCCGGTCACGGCAGACATCAGAGGAACGGGCCGCGGATCGCCGCCGCGCCATACCAACCCGCCATCGCCGCCGTGCCAAGGATCAGCACCAGCATGATCCACTTGAGGGCCACCAGCAGGCTGAAGTCCGGAAGCCAGTCGATCCACTTGGAGGAATACTTCTCGCTCAGATTCCCAACCCGTTTCAGCAGTTCGTTCATCTCTGTCAGCGATCTCTGCATCTCCGTGAGCGATTTCTGCACCGGCGTCAGGTCGATGTACGTTTTCAGCTCCGGCAGGGTCTTCCGAATTTCCTCCAGCTCCCAGTTTATTCCGTCCGCCTGCTCCGCCAGCTTGTTCATCGCCTGCGGCAGATCGCACTGGATCACAATGGGCTGGATCGGCTGCGCTGTTTGCTGCGGCGCGCTGCTCGGCTGATTCATCCGCTTCAATTCCTCCATCGGTTTCCTCTGCTCGATGGAATTTTCTTTGGACGAGCTTTGCCCGTATTCTGAATTCATGTTCCATGGCCTCCTTGCAATACTTTTCTTCGTGTAATTTGTTGTCACGGCATTTCATGCCGTCCGGGGTGGTATAGGTGATGTACTTGCGCCCACTTTCCCAGCGCACCGCGTAGCCCTCGGACTCCATCAGAGAAACGAAGGCGTCCTTGTCGGCGGCGTATTTCATGCACGCATCGATGGTGTTCATGAGCCGCAGCTTCCAGCTTTGGCCCTTCAGAGCCGTGTGATATTCCGCGCCGCCCATGCCGCGGGCCTGCTGCGTTGGCGCATCAAAGACAGGAAGACCCATTTCCTGACAGATCGCATCGTTGCGCCGCATCAGCTCCTGCAGTTGTTCCTTCGCCATGTGCAGCTTCTTGCCGGTCTCAAAGTTGACGGAGTTGATGACGCAGTGGGAGTGGATGTGCTCTCGGTCGACGTGGGTGCAGACCAGCACCTCGCAGCCGTCGAAGTATTCCGCCAGCCGCCGCGCGGCTTCGTGGGCCTGCCGGGGATCGACCGCCGCGCCTTTGGGAAAACTCTGCACCATGTGATAGAACATCGTGCCGCCGTCCTTGTGGTAGAGCAGCTTGGTGTTCAGGAAATCGTCGTAGACGCTTTTGGGCTGACAGTTGATGCCGCTGACGAGCGGCTCGCCCTCCCATGCGGATTTCTTTTCCTGCATGACGTAGAGCATCACGCCGCGCATGGCGGCGCGGGACTGTGTGCCCTTTTTGTAGTTCACGAAATGTACGATAGCGATACGGCTCACCGACCTTCCATGACAGCCCGCAGCGCGGCGCTGACCTCGGACAGCTCCTGCACGGCCTTGTCGAGACCGATGACCTGCACCTTGCCCATGTTGGCGAGGACGGTGAGCCGGTTGATGTTGCTGCCGATGCCCTTGAGCTGGCGGAGCAGTTCCTTTTGCTCGTCGATGACCACGATCCGTTTGCCGAGACAGCAGGCGGTGACGTAATCGCTCATGGACATGTGGGCTTTCGCCGCCAGCGCCCTGATCTTCTCACGGTCGGCGGACGCCATGCGCGTGCTGAATTTGATATCTTTTTTCATGTTTTTCTCCAATCATAGCTAAAAGTGGGTCCGGGCTTCTGCCCGGAATTTGGGTGCAGGGCTTTGCCCGCCCAGTGCGTTTGGCAGGGCAGCGGCTTCGCCGCAGACCAGACAAATGCGATGCTGGCTGTCGTCCGAGCGGACGACGAATCCATCGTCCCGCCGCAAGCGGCAGGACTCGCTCTCTCTGTCGCTCGTCCTCTTCCCACCGAAACCGCTTTGCTGGGTTTCGGCGGGAGCCCTGTTGGGGGCGGTGATAAAAACTCCTGTTTTGCATTTTTTCGGCGTTCCTGTATGGGGGTGGTATCACTACCCTCCGGTTGCTGTGGCTGTGTCGGAACAACCCGGCGCGGGGTTTATTTCAGCAGAAAAAGCGGCTTTCTCAGAGTGGGTGCTCTGCGCCGACGGACGCGCTGTTCCCTCCTGCACACAGCGCTTTTTCGGCGTTCCAGCATGGGGGTGGCATCACTACCCTCGGCGTGTGCTTCATGCCGTTGAAATGCTGGACGCCCGCAGGTCACGGCGGCGTATTTGCCGTTTTTATGCCGTCCCGGAATTCGCCCCGTGTGGGCTGAATATCCCCTCGGCGGGTACACACGCCACCCCAGCCCCTAACCGCGCACACAGCGGCTCACACGCCGAAACACGGCGGGTTCTCAGGGTCGATGGTGACGATGTTCTCGGTAGCGGGATCATCGACACCATCGGCCCTTTTCAGGCAGATCAGACGGTCGCCGTTGCTCTTGCGGAAGGACACCGTGATACCGTTTCTCCTTAGAGTGTCAACGCTTTTACGGATCCGGTGGGAGAAGCTGTTGGGGGTCAGCCCCTCTGTACCGGCAGGGTCGATCTTTTCCAACAGCACCTTGGCAGGGGCGCTGATCTCCGGCTGCTGGCGCAGCAGTTCAGAGAGGAGAAAAAGAATTCTCTCGTTGGGCTGCTCTTTCTGTTCGCAGTCATCTGACAGCAGCTTCCAGATATGATCCTCACCGTTGAACTCCAGCGCCAGTTCCCGGTAGGGGATGTCCCGTCCGGTGCAGTAGAGCGTGGCGGTGTTCTCCCTGCGCTTGCTCTTGCGGAGGACGAAGTTGCTGTCGGTGGCGCCGCTGAGTCCGGTGGTGCCGGAGATCATGTTCATGG
>ERZ827101.426-NODE-426-length-67503-cov-14.158463_pt1 | contig 67503 bp, 68 predicted proteins | sample MGYA00519869_ERZ827101 | MGnify/ENA primary metagenome ERZ827101 (study PRJEB31778, sample SAMEA3449256) | human gut metagenome | biome: human gut; feature: human-associated habitat; material: faeces | place: United Kingdom | collected 2010/2012 ...
GACACGGTGGGCATGAGCACCCTGTTTTTGCCGGATCTCCAGTACCACTTCCACGACATGGACCCAAATTGGGTGGTAAACCATGCCTACAATGTTGCGTCCTACATTCTGGAACATGATAACCCCATTAAGGATGGTGAAACCATAGACGGCGTGGCGGATGGCCAGATGTGTCGGGAGATTCAGTGGAAGTGCCAATATGAGGATGCTCTGATTCAGCCACCCAGAGGGGTGCTGGACATCAACATGGGAAAATATGCATCTGGAGGCCGCTGAGAAACAGCAGGAGCATAATTTTGAGAGCACAAAACTCTATTTAGGAGGTGATCACAATGCAGAGTAATATCCGAATCATTGAGCTGCTGCGGTTTCTTTATCAGCAAACCGATGAAGCACATGCGGTTACAGTATCTGAGATGATAGAGTACCTCAAAAGCAAAGGGATTCCATCTGTGCGTCAAACTGTCTATACTGACTTGGAGGCGCTGGACACCGCAGGAATTGATATCGTCCAAATCAAAAGCACACAAAACAGATATTTCATTGGCAGCCGCATTTTTGAATATCCTGAGTTGAAGATGCTTGTAGATGCCGTGGCATCCTCCAAGGTGATTTCTGCGAAAAAATCTCAGGCACTAATTCAAAAGCTGGGACAGTTGACCAGCATCCAACAGGCGGAACAGCTCCAAAGGTTGGCCAGCCTCTCCAGCCGTGTGAAGCCGCATAACGAAAAGGTCTATTACATCATTGATAGCATTCAGACTGCTATCTTGGATCAACACCAAATCAGTTTCCAATACTATGAGTACACGCCAGAGAAAAAGAAAATCCTGAAACACGATGGATATCGCTATATTCTGGACCCCTATGCTTTGGAGTGGAAGAACGACCATTATTATTTGATTGGATACTCTCATAAGCATAAGGGAATTGCCCATTTTCGTGTGGATCGTCTGACCAGCGTGGAGCCGTTGGATTCCAAGTTCCAGCCAATGCCTGATTTTGATGTAGCCGCCTATACGAACAAAATGGTTGATATGTTTGCGGCAGAGCATGCAGAGCAGGTCAAACTTCTCTGTTCCAATGAGCTGATGCGGGTCATCATTGACCATTATGGTGAAGACATCGAGATATCTCCATATGATGATACCCACTTTACAGTGATAATTGAAGTCAACCCCAGCGGAACCTTTTATGGGTGGGTATTTAAGTTTATGGGAAAAATACGAATTTTGTCACCCCAATCCTGTGTAGATAAAATGCAGGATATCGCTCGTACATTTATATGAGAACCCCCGCAAGGTGTTAAAGAATTTTAACACCTTGCGGGGAACTCTTTTTTTTGCCATTGAATAGAACACCTGTTCTGACTATAATGAAATTAAGAGTTCGCTGCACAGCGAACACCCTCAATAACAGGAGGCAAGTCACCATGACTTTTGGAGCGTTTATCTCTGCAAAGCGTAAAGAACTTAGGCTACGGTTATGGCGGCAATTACGGCTTCAATATGCACCCGGACTGCGCGCAGCTGGCGACACAGGCGGTGATTTGGGAGTTCGTGTGCGGCTACCGCGGTACGACCTATCCGTACACCCTGTATGATACCACCTGCGCCAACCTGTTCCACTACGCCGGTGACGGCGTGCAGGAGGCGTATGACATCCTTATTGACCGCATTATGAACCACGGCAAGATCCCTAGCTTCGCCGTGCGCTATCGTGGTCAGCTCAGTGACGGCAACGCCATTACGCTGACGTGGGACGGCAGTCAGTACACCGGGACGGCCACCGATACCAACGGTGTGCTGCCGCAGTACTACTTCAGCACTAATATCAGCGGCGTGACGGTCAATCAGAGCTGGAACACGCTGACCGTGACAGCCACAAAGGACGCAGCGGCGCAGCTGAACGGCTATATCAGCAGCGACTACGGCTACTCGCTGGATGTGGCGGGCACAGAGTCCGTGCTGCTGGAGCCCAGCAACGGCAGCGGCTACCAGGCGTGTGCGGCGCTGACCTCGCTGCCCGACCCCGTGTGGGCGTACATTCATTTTAAGGTCAAAATTGTGGAGGCGAAGGGCAGCATCACCATCAACAAGGTCGATGCGGAGACCGGCAAGGCGCTGGCGGGCGTAACATACCGGCTTTTTGATGCCAGCGGTAACAAGGTAGCTGATGCTACCACCGGCGCGGATGGCAAAGCGGTGTTCAAGGATCTGCCGCAGGGCAAGTATAGCTATCAGGAGATCAACGCACCCAGCGGCTATGTGGTGGACAACACCAAGTATCAAATTACCATTACGGCCACGGCGTTGAACATTACGGCGAAGCGGACGAACACACCGGCCAAGGCCAGCATCGAGATCGTCAAGGTGGACGGTGACAATAAGACACCGCTGCAAGGTGCGGGCTTCCGACTGTACGATGCGTCCAGCAAACAGGTTGCGGAGGGCTACACAGATGCCAGCGGCAAGCTGACCTTTTCCGGCCTGCGGCTGGGCAGCTATACCTATAAGGAGTTCAAAGCACCAGACGGATATGTTTTGGACGACACGGCGTACTCCGCTGTGCTGAATAAAAACGGGCAGGTGCTGAAAGCCACCCGCGAGAATGCGCCGGTCAAGGGGAGCATCGAAATTCTGAAGGTAGATGCCGACACCAAGCAGCCGCTGGCCGGTGTTGTATTCCGGCTCTTTGATGCCAATGGAAATAAGATCGCGGATGGTACGACCGATGCCAACGGCAAGGTGACATTCTCTAACCTGAGACTCGGCAAATACTTCTATCAGGAGATCAGTACCGTGGATGGCTATGTGCTGGATGAAACCAAATATGATTTCAGCCTGACCACTGCGAACCTTAACATCAAAGTCACACGCGAGAATGTGGTTGCCAAGGGCAGCATCACCGTCCGCAAGGTGGATGCGACAGGCGTGCCTCTTAGTGGTGCGGAGCTGCTGCTGGAGACTTCTACAGATGGCAAGAGCTGGACGGAGGTCGGCAGAGCGACCACCGACAAGACCGGTATCGCCAAGTGGAGCGACCTTAAGATCGGTGTGCAGTATCGTATCACCGAAGTAAAAGCACCTGCCGGTTATACCCTTCTGATTGAGCCGCTGTTCACGGGAACGCTGGACAGCAGTAGCCGTGACATTGCCATTACCGCCTGCAATAACGCAGGCTTCACACTGCCCTTCACGGGCGGCAACGGATTTATCGCACCCATTATGTTTGCAGCACTCATGCTCTGCATGGGTGTTTATTTTTGCAAAAAATCTGATTTTATGAAGGAGAAAACCAAATGAAAAAAATCCACCGCGTGTTCGCGCTGCTCATGGCAGCGCTCATGGCCATCGGCCTGATGACCACGGCATTTGCCGAATCGACCATTGACGTTAGCAAGAAGGCGTCGCTTTCTATTTATAAGTACGACATCACCAAGGCCAGCGAGGAAGGTGCGTGGGACACCGAGTCCTATGTCAGCACTGGGCTGCATGACGATGCCGTTGTTGACAAGCTGGCAAAGTACGCCATTCAGGGCGTGGAGTTCACATACCTCCGCGTGGCCGACATCGCCATGAACAACGAAGTGGTGGACGGTCAGCGCACGGTCGGTGTGCTGTATGGTTTTGACAGCTCCGAGCGTTCCAACGCCGTGCTGTCCGCTATCTGTCTGACCGGCGCAGACACCCACAAGACCGAGGGCGGCGTCAACTACTTCACCAGCGATGCTTTGAACAATAAGCTGGCCGCTGCCCTCGCCGCCAATGCCACGAACGTGAAGAACGCTCTGGAAACCGCCGTGAAGAATGGTGGCGTGACCATGACCGAAACGGATGCCACCGGTCACACCTCTGCATCTGACATGGAGCAGGGCCTGTACCTCGTTGTGGAGGCTCGTGTTCCCGAAATGGTCACCAGCACTTGCAATCCTTTCTTTGTGAGCCTGCCCATGACCACCATTGACGGTACGGCGTGGAATTACGAAGTGACCGTTTACCCCAAGAATCAGACCGGCAATCCTACGCTGGATAAGACCGTGCGTGAAGCAAAGAACTCCACCGGCAAGAATACCGGCAGCCTGACCGACATCACCGATGGGTACGCTCACACTGCCACCGCCTCCGCGGGCGACACGGTGGATTATCAGATCATCAGCACCCTGCCCACCATCACCTCCAAGGCGTCGGCTTTGAGCGAGTACACCTATATGGATACGCTGAGCAAGGGCATCCGCTACAACAAGAACGACGTGGTCATCGAGTTCTTCAAGGACGCTGGCTGCACCGGCAAGATCGCCACCTGGGCGGTGAACTCCGGCAAATTTACCGTGAGTTACGATGATACCGCCAACACCATGACCATCCGCATGACCGATACCGGCCTGAGCGAGATCAACGAGGCGGCCACCGTGTATACCGACAGCGTCAAGCGTGGATACAGCGATTGCACCATGCGCCTCACCTACGCCGCCACCCTGACTGCCGCCGCCAAGATGGGCGATACCGACAATCCCAACGAGGTCGTGCTGACCTGGAAGCGCACCAACACCAACTATTTCGATACGCTGAAGGACTGCTGCCATGTTTACACCTACGGCATCGACGTTCTCAAGCAGTTCAGCGACAACGGCGGCAAGGTGCAGAACGTGAAGCTCCTGCTGCACAACGATACCGATGATTGTTACATCATTGCCGACCTGAAGGACGGCGTGTACTACGCCAAGGGTTTTGCCGCCAAGAAAGCGGACGCCACCACCTTCATCCCCAACGCGCAGGGTCATGTGGTGGTGAAGGGGCTGGAGGATGACACTTACTCCCTGACTGAGACTGCCACGGATAAGGGCTACATTCTCCTCAAGGAAGCGGTCAAGATCGTCATCACCACCAAGGAGAACGGCGCTTGTGAGCAGTGCGGCGCGAAGCTGCTGACCGCCTCCGCCACCGTCAACGGCAAGGATGCCGGCATGACGGACGGCAACGCCATTGTGCCGCTGACTGTGGTCAATAATCCCGGCTTCGATCTGCCCAAGACGGGCGGCTACGGCACTTGGATGTTCACTATCGGCGGCGTGGTTCTGCTGGGTGCGGCGGCGTTTATCGTGATCCGCAGCCGCAAGCACAAGGGCGAGCAGTGAAACGCTGGATACTGGCGGCAGTCTGCGGCGTTGCGGCGCTGGGCTTTTTGCTTTACCCGTTGGTGGGAGAACTTCTGAGTAAGAAATACCACTCGGACATAGAAACCACCTACACCGCAGTTATCGCGGACACCGATGACGCCGAGCTGACCGTTCAGCGTAAAGCGGCAGAGCAGTACAACGCCATGCTGTCCGGCGCAGCCATTGCAGAGGGAGGGGTATCCGCCCCTCCCTTGGCCTATGCCCAGCAGCTCACAGTGGGTGGTGTCATGTGCTATGTTGATATTCCTAAAATCAACGTTTATCTGCCCGTGCAGCACGGCACGGAGGCAGACACGCTTGAAAAGTCGGTCGGCCATGTGGTCGGCACATCTCTGCCGGTAGGCGGCAGCAGTACCCACGCGGTACTGTCGGCACACAGCGGAATGGCAAGTTCCAAGCTGTTTTCGGACATAGACCAGCTTGCAGTGGGCGATGTGTTCTATATCCATGTGCTGGGTGACACTTTGGCCTACAAAGTGGACGCCATCCACACGGTACTGCCAACAGATACGCGACTGCTCCAAATCGAGGACGGTAAGGACTATGTAACGTTGGTGACCTGCACGCCGTTCGGGGTCAATACCCACCGACTGCTGGTGCGAGGGTATCGTGTGCCGTATCTACCCGAGCAGGAGGCCGCTGCCGCAGAAGAAAAACCAGCGGCATCCTCGTGGACGCGACATTACCTTACCGGTCTGACCATCGGCTTTGGCGTGGTGGCGGCAATCGGCGGCGGTTACTTTTTAATGAGGAGGTTTCACCATGCGTAAGACATCTCTTGTGCCGGCGATGCTGCTGGCGGTAGCGGGTATCTGTGTCATGCTGTGGCCGATTTTTACCGGGTATAAGCTGCAAGCCGACACAGACGGTGCCGTGCAGAGCTTCCTCGAAGAACGAAAGCCGGAGCAGCAATACCCCGAACTGCTGGCGGCTCTACAGGAGTACAACCGACAGCTTTACGCAGAAAAGCAGTGCAACCTCACCGACCTTGAAGCCTGTGAAGAACCCGCCGCCGACTTGACTGCCTACGGCATCGGGGATGAGATCATAGGTATCTTAGAGATACCTGCTATGGAGCTTATCATGCCCGTGTATCTGGGTGCATCCGACGCTCACCTCGCCGCAGGCGCGGCAGTACTGGGCAACACGTCCGCGCCCATCGGCGGTGACAACACCAACAGCGTCATCGCCGGCCACCGGGGCTGGCGCGGCGCGGACTACTTCCGGCACATCGACCGTTTGGCGGTGGGCGATACCGTTACGCTGATAAACCTGTGGGAAACGCTGACCTATACCGTGGCCGACATTCAAATCATCCAGCCCCACGAGGTGGATAAAATCAAGATACAGCAGGGCCGCGACCTGCTGACGCTCATCACCTGCCATCCCTACGCCAGCGGCGGGCGGCAAAGGTATGTGGTGTACTGCGAGAGAACGGAGGTGAGATAACTATAAGCATTTTCGGCAAGGTGACCTTCGTAGGGGACGACGATATCTTCTACGACGATGCAGACGCCTTCCTGGACTGCATCCGGGAGGAGCTTCCCTACCGCGATACCACAGGGTTTCGCTATGAAGTCCTGACAGACGATCCCGCTATCCGCAAGGCAGCAGATGACATCCTGTTTGACTTTCTTGGTGAGGAAAACCCCTGTGAGCTGGAAGACTACACACAGACGATGGGAGGAATTTAGTATGAACGTAAATCGGGAGCTGCTGGCGTTCCTGCGGAAGCAGTACCCTGTTGGTACACGCATCCGGCTGGACTCCATGCAGGATCCGTACGCACCGGTGGAAGCTGGAACGACGGGGAAACTGGACTACATCGACGACGCCGGGCAGTTCCATATGAAATGGGACAACGGGCGGGTGCTGGCGCTCATCCCCGGCGTGGACAGCTTTACCGTTTTACCGCCCGAGCTCAGCATGACGAAGCTATATATGCCGCTTACCGCCGAGCTTTATGAGCCGGACGTGTATGGCAATATGCAGGAAGAGCCGGAGCTGCTGACCGGACACGACCTGACCGCGTATGAGGACCATATCCGCAGCGCACTGGTGAAGTATCGGATGCCGGAGGAGACCACCCGCGGCATCATGCACTGGTATGACGAATTGAACAGTGTGAACGACAATGTGCGTTCCGTCACCTTCGACGTGGAGCGGCGAAACGGCAAGCTGTGGGGTATCGCGGAATGTCAGATCAGCGGCGAGTTGTCGGCGGCAGAGCTGACCACGCTGAAGGAGTATATTGAAGGGCAGGCGTCGGACGGCTGGGGCGAGGGTTTCGAGCAGCATGAGATTGCCGTTGGACGTGGCAGCGAGCTGTATGTGCATCTGTGGCAGGATGAGGACTGGAGCATCCAGACGGAGCAGGAGCGCTTCCGCGCCCACTTCGAAAAGCTGCCGGAGATGTGCTTCTCGCTGCTGCCGGGCACAGGACAGCTTATCTGCATCAAACGCGGCGAAAGCGGGTACTACCCCAGCGATTGGTCTACAAAGGACGTGCATGAGAACCGGCGCATCGCGGATGAGCAGAACCGTAAAATGGGTGTGACACCCGCCCAGGAGGAGGCCATGAAGATCGGCAGTATGTGCGGCTGGGATGTGCCGGGCGCAGACCCCGACAACTGTGAGGACATCGTGCAGCGGCGAGGAGGGATGGAGCTTGGATAAAAAGGTTTTTCCCGTATACATGGGTAATCCGGATAACCACAACCACGCGGAGCTGGAACTGCCTGCCGCGCCGTGGGAACTGCTGGACGCACTGGACAAGCTGCGGTTGGAGGATGGGCAGCAGCTCTATTGGCAGGTGGAGGATATGGGGCGGTATGACTTCCTCGCCCCGCACCTGGATGGATACGATCTGTACCAGTTCAACGCGCTGGCGGAGCAGCTCAGTACGTTCAGCAACACGGACGCCGTGGCCTTTGAGGGACTGGTGGAGATGGAGATCGACAAGCTGTGCCGGAGCAACGGCGGGGAGCTGACGCTCCCGCGGGTGCTGGATCTGGCGTACAGCGCGGACTGCTGCCATGTGGTGCAGGGGATCACAGACGATGCGGCACTGGGGCAGTTTTATCTGGAGAATGACTTTTTGCCGGAGCTGGAAAATGTGCCGGACAGCGTACTGAAAATGCTGGACTACGAGAAGATCGGCAGATCGATGCGGGAGGGCGAGGGCGGCGTGTTCACACCCCACGGCTATGTGATGCAGGAGTCCGAGCTGCGGCAGGCCCCGCCCAATTTGGGCAGGCCGCCCCGAAAGCCGCCGTATATGATCTACTTCCTCTGCGTCAGCGATGTCCGTGCCGTAAAGCTGTACCTACCCGCAAAGCAGGCGGAGCTGGACGCCGTGCTGGACTGTCTGGAGGTGGACAGCTGGCAGGAGGTACGGTTGGAGGATCGTGACGCCGCCATGCCGGAGATGTGGTTCTTCACGGATATGGCCTGCGACAGCATGGAGCAGGTCAACCGATTCGCACAGTGCCTGGCGGAGCTGGATATGAACAGAGAACTGGTAAAGTTTAAGGCCGTGGCCGGTCATCTGGACATCAGAAACCTGGACGATGCACTTGCACTGGCAGAGCATCTGAGCGAGTACGCCCTTGAGCCGGGCATCCACTCTCTGGAGGGATTGGCGCGGGAAGAACTCTCCGTCATCGTGGGAGATCCGGATGGTGACCTGATGATGCGCTATCTGAATATGGATGCCTACGGCGCAGCGCTGTTGTGGCGGGATAAGGGCGTTTTCAGCGACTACGGCTATATCTGCCGTCCGGACGGGCAGCCCTTACAGCTGCCGCGGCAGGGCATGGACATGACCATGCAGTGACAATAACAACAATGGGGCCGCTTTCCGAAACGGGACAGCGGTCCCTCTTTTTATGCCCTTTTCGGGAAGCGGTCGCCGGAAAGGAGCATGAGAATGACAAACGAGACCATCGCCCGGTATCTGGAAATCGGATGCAAGGGGCGGGCAAATGTGATCAGCAGCCGTGAGTTGGAGCGTGCGCTGAGCATCAGCGGGAACGAACTGCGGCGGCGTATCAACCGCCTGCGGCGGGACACCGTACCCATTGCGGCAGACCAGCGGGGCTACTACTACGCGGAAACGGCGGCGGAGGTCTATGACACCATTCGCAGCATGCAGAAGATGCGCGGCGGGCTGGACGCGGCCATTGCCGGACTGGAGCGTGCGCTGGAGAAGTTCGGTGAGTAGCCGCATGATAAAGCTCATACCGTGGGTGGGCGGCAAGGCCCAGCTCATGTGGGCCATACAGATGCTGCTGCCGACGTACTATAAGACGCTGGTGGATGTGTTCGGCGGCAGCGGCATCATCACACTGAACACCTCTGTGCCGAAGGGCTGTCTGCAGATCTACAACGACCTGAACCACGACCTGTATAACCTGATTTTCTGTGTCAAGTACCGCCCTATGGCCCTGACGAGGGAACTGAATCTTCTCCCCATCAACGCCCATGATGAATTCGACATACTGTGCCGACAGCTGCGCGGTGAGGATTTCACGCTGATGTATCTGGACGAGGAGCTACAGCTGGCGGAGCAGATGTTCCCGCCGCCGGAGGCGGAGCAGGTCAAGTGGCTGCTGCAAAGCCGTGCGGTGCTGTCGGATGTACGCCGTGCCGCCACGTTCTATAAGCTGCAGCGCTACAGCTTCAACGCCAGCGGCGACAGCTACGGTGTCGGCTCTTGTGACATACGGCGATTCCTGCGGGATATATGGGAGTGTTCCCACCGGCTCAAGGATGTCGTACTGGAGAATAAGGACTTCGAAGAACTCATCGCGGCCCGCAATGATCCGCAGACCTTGATCTACTGTGACCCACCCTACTACGAAGCGGAGTGCTATACAGTGGAGTTTCCACGCAGTGACCATAAGCGGCTTCACGATGTGCTGGCAGCGCACAGCGGCTTTGTTATGGTGTCCTACAACAACTGCGCCTACATCCGTGAGCTGTACGATGATTTTTACATCTACGAGGCGGAACGTCCCAACAGCCAATCCAAGAAGAAAAACGACAAGTACCAGGAGTACGTCATGACCAACTACGACGCCCGTATCTTTGCGCCGCAGATGACGCTCTTTGGCGATTATGCCAACGGGGAGAGATCCTGCAAGCTGGTACACATACCCGAAAAACCTTTGAGAACAATTTAGGAGGATATCATGAAGAACGAAATGACATGGGACAAGAACGGCCTACTCATCCCCAACGGGGAGCTGGCCGAGCAGGGGCTGGACTGCGCGGATCTATCTGTCCAGATGACACAGGGCCTTATCATGCTCATGCCGCAAGAGATGACGGCGGTGCAGGCGGTGAACGTGCTGGCGGGGCTGCTGGATGCGGCGTCGCAGATCACGGAGGCGGTGCTGGATGCCTGCAAGATGCCCTGCGGCAAAAGCTGCGACAGAGCCGTCGAGGAGTTTGATCTGGATGCCGTGCCGGAGATGATCCGTATCCTGCTGCTGAACAGCGGATGCTGCCCGTCCAGACTGGCGCACCATCTGGAGGAAGGAGACATCATCTATGCTGTCAAATGAGGAGATGTACCCCTACACGGCGAAGGAGGCGCGGGACAGGGGTGAGCTGGAGCTGTGGCGCGCCAATTTCCGCAGCAACTGCGCCTGCGCCGGTGCCATAGAATTGGCCATCCGCAGGGACTTTGACGGGATGCACCTCAAGGATGGCTGCGCCAAAAGCGTCATCGACCAGTACGGCTACAAGCGCGTGGGCTTTGTGCTGGCCAATACGCTGCAGATGCAGTCCTACGATGGGCGCTACCACGAAACGAATAAGAGATGGAGCAACACCATCTTCGTACCCGAGGACGGCGGACACCGGCATACTTTCCTCATAAACAGCCATCCCGCCGTGCTGGACGGTTTCGTCAGCGACTACCGTGCAGAGCTGGCAAGACTGCACCTGTTCGGCGCGGAACACTGCGAACCCAATTCCGGGGAGCAGGACTTCACCGGCAGGGTGCTGGTGCTGTCGACGGACACACTGCGGGAATCCTGCTGGCAGCCGGAAAACCAGTTGTGGCTGGCTTCCAGCGGTTTCGGCTGCCGTCCTCACGCCCGTGGCCGTTCGGTACTCTGCACTTGCCTGGGCGACGGTGAGACAACGAGATGGAATCGCTCCGAGTTCGTGGGCATCATCCGCGACGAGTGCATCCCCGACTGGGCGGCGGAGAAGCTGGCCGAGCTGCGGCAGAGCCAGAACGCACCCGCCATGGGCGAAATGACAATGTGAAGGAGGACGCTATGAGATATGTGAAACGTGCAGTGCTGGTCTGCGGCGCAGCGGCGCTGCTCTGCTGGCTGTTTTCCGTGGCGGCTTACGCCACCGGCAGGGGTGATGTGGCCGGTGCGGTGGAAAGTACATGGGCGGCAGCATCAGGGCAGATCAAGACCGTTGTCAACAATGTGGTATTTCCTGCCATTGATATGATCCTCGCCATTTTCTTCTTTGTGAAGCTGGGTACCGCCTACTTCGACTATCGAAAGACGAGTCAGTTTGAATGGACTGCACCGGCTATTCTGTTCGCGTGTCTGGTTTTTACCCTGACCGCACCGCTGTACATCTGGGACATCGTGGGTGTGTGACCGCGATATCCGAACATTTTTCGGTTGGCTTTTTGCGGGAAGCGTGGTAAAATAACATGGAAATGACAGAGAAAAGAGGTGGCACGATGCAGTATACGCTGATGCACAAGAATATCGCGGTTGCCGATATGGAACTGGATGAGGCGACAAGCTCTATCCAGCGTATCGATGCGGTGTACCGTCCGGAGCATCTTCCGGTGGCTACGGCATCAAAAAGGGACGGCGTGGATCGTGCCGCGCTGAATGCGTGGTGGATCGACCGCTGCATCCCCGCCAGCCGCTCCGGTGTGCGAAAGGCGCTGGAAACACTGGAGTTGCCAAATACGCAGGTGCTGCTGACGCGCTGCTTCGGTTTGAGCCTTTCAGATCAGTACTGGGTCAGACCCCACGGCAGTGACCTCCGGTGGGAGCGCATCAACTTCTTCGAAAATCCCTTCTCGGAGGACATCGGTGATGTCCTGCTGGGCAAGGCCACGGACGCGGCGAATTTCGATTTCAGTTCCCCAGATAACACGTCGGACGGTTATCTGAAAAAGCGGTGGAAGATCATCAATGGGAAGCGGTGCCTGCTGAAGGCGGGAAGCAATCCCTTCATGCAGCAGCCGTTCAACGAGGTAATCGCATCACTGGTGGCGGAGAAACTGGGTATCTCCCACGTGCCCTATACGCTGCTGTGGGATGATGACACGCCCTACAGTGTCTGTGAGGATTTCGTTACGCCGGACACGGAGCTTGTCAGCGCGTGGCGCGTGATGCAGTCCATGAGGAAAGACAACAACACATCGGTCTACCGCCACTATCTGAACTGCTGCGAGGCGTTGGGTGTGGAGGGTATGGAACACGCGGTGGATCAGATGATCGTGCTGGACTACCTTATCGCCAACGAGGACAGGCATCAGAACAACTTCGGACTACTCCGCAGTGCAGATACACTGGAATGGTTGGGTGCCGCACCTATCTTCGATAGCGGTTCCTCCTTGGGGTACGATAAGCTGACACCGCAGATACTCTCTGCCCGTGCCATTGAATGCAAACCATTCAAGAAGACCCACGAAGAGCAGCTCAAGCTGGTGACCTCCTTCGACTGGATCGACTTCGGTAAGCTGAACGGCATCGAGCAGGACATCCGCGACATCCTGGATCAGGCTGGCGAATACATGGATGAGAACCGCAAGACCGCTATCATCTCTGCATTCTCCTCCCGACTTGGACAGCTGATGGTCTTGGCACAGGTGCAGCGTCAGGAGGATGACGTGGCACAGGATGTAGACCTGGACCGAGCGCAGGACTACGGATTTAAGATGGAACTGTGACCTGTAAAATAATACAGCATACAGGAAGCACTTTGCTGGCGGCAGAGTGCTTCCTGCGTTTATGGAGGTGAGAAACTATTTTTATTTGGGACTTTGTAGCCGATACAGTGCTGGGTCAGATCGTGGACTGGTTCTACGGTCAGATCGTGGGCTTTCTCGGCAATTTCTTCTCGGAGATGGGCGGCATGGGCGCGGAGCTCTTTGCCATGAGCTGGGTGCAGAGCGTGGTGCTGTTTTTCTCCTATCTTGGCTGGGCGCTGTTTGCCATGGGGCTGGTGGTAGCCTGCTTCGAGTGCGGTGTGGAGTATTCCAGCGGACGTGGAAACGTAAAGGAAGCGGCTTTGAATGCCATCAAAGGCTTTCTGGCGGTCTCCCTTTTTACACAGGTACCGGTGCGCTTGTATGAGCTGGCAGTATCGCTGCAGGCCGACCTGACAGCAGGCATCACCGGCTTTGGGACGACCAGCATCGGGGACGCGGCAAAAGCGGCGCTGGAGAATTTCAACGCCGTGGAGAGCCTGACCACCGCCACGTCCTTTGCTCTGCGGGGCTTCGGGCCGGTGACCAGCGGGCTCATGGTCATCTTCTGCCTTGCGCTCATGGCCTACGCGGTCATTAAGGTTTTCTTCGCCAATCTCAAGCGCGGCGGTATTTTGCTCATCCAGATCGCCGTGGGCAGCCTGTATATGTTCAGTGTACCACGCGGCTACGGGGACGGATTCACACAGTGGTGCAAACAGGTCGTGGGACTGTGTCTCACGGCTTTTTTGCAGGCCACCATCCTTGTAGCTGGCTTGATGGTGTTTAAGGATCACGCGCTGCTGGGCCTGGGCTTGATGCTCTCTGCCGGAGAGATCCCCCGTATCGCCGGTGCGTTCGGGCTGGATACCACCACGCGGGCCAATATCTCCTCGGCTGTCTACACAGCACAGAGTGCGGTCAGTATGGCACGGACGGTGGTGGCCGCGGCAAAATGAGAGTTATCACCATGGGAAGTCTTTTCGATGGAATAGGAGGCTTCCCTCTGGCGGCCATCCATAACGGCGTTGTGCCCCTGTGGGCCAGCGAGATCGAGGCTTTCCCCATCCGCGTCACACGGGAGCGCCTGCCGGGGATGCTGCATTTTGGAGACATCACGAAGCTGCGGGGCGACGAGCTGCCGCCGGTGGACATCATCTGCGGCGGCAGCCCTTGTCAGGACTTATCCGTAGCCGGCACAAGAGCCGGTCTTGCCGGTGCGCGTTCCGGCCTTTTCATGGAGCAGATCAGGATCGTGAGGGAGATGAGAAATGCAGATATACTACGAGGGCGAACAGGCATCCATGTTCGCCCCAGAATGTTATGCTGGGAAAACGTTCCGGGAGCCTTCTCCAGCGGAAAGCGGAAAGGCGAGGACTTCCGAATCGTTCTGGAGGAAACACTCGGAATTGGTGTATCAGGAATTCATGTTCCTGAAAATCACCCTTGGGGATGGCGATATTCTGGGGCAGCCATATTGGGAGATTTTGTCTCCCTATGTTGGCGAGTCCTCGACGCTCAATACTGGGGTGTGCCCCAGAGTCGTAAGAGGATCTTCCTTGTGGCAGATCTTGGAGCCCCATCCTCATCGAAAATACTTTTTGAGCAGGAAAGCCTGCCTGGGCATCCTCCGTAGGGCGCGGAAGCGCGGAAAGGTGCTGCCTGCGCCGCTGCATCTGGCGCTGGAGATGCAAAGCGGACTGCGGATGATAGATCTGATGACGCTGGCGCAGATGGGGCTCATCAAGGCATACCATATCAACCAGCGGAATGAGGGCATCGACCTTGGCAGTACCGCGGGTGCGTTGATGGCGACCTCCAATTTGCAGATGCAGACATTTGTGGCGGGCACGCCGGTGGCTTTTGCGGCAAACCAGCGGGATGAAGTTCGTGACTTGGGCGACAAGGCCGGTGCGATGGGCGCACAGCCGGGGATGAAGCAGCAGACGTTCGTGGCGGGCTTCTCCGCAGGTGCGGGAGCCAGCGCGGGCAGCATCGGATACCGCGAGGGTGTCGCTCCGACACTGAAAGCGGGCAGCAGCGGCAACAGTACGCCCTCCGTACTGTGCATCAACGATCAGGGCGGAGAGCGTATGGATGTCGCTGCGGATATAAGCGGAACACTGCGTTCGCAGGAACACGGTCACCAGCCGCTGATATTCGAGAACCACGGCATAGACGCCCGCTACCGGCAGATGGGCGATGTGGCTCCGACCATGTCGGCACGCTACGGGACTGGCGGCAACAATGTGCCGCTGGTTGGTGAGCAGGTCTTCTGCATCACCGGCAACGCCATTGACCGTGAACCGGAGAACGGCGGCAACGGCATTGGGTATCAGGAGAATGTGGCCTACACACTGACCGGCTTTGACCGGCACGCGGTATTCCGCCGCCAGCGTGTGGATGCATTTACCACCGACGAGATCGCCGGTACCCAGAGCGCCCGGCAGAGCAAGGACGCCACTGACCTGATACTCCACACCTGTGAACTGATGGGTGACACAGACCTGCCCATCCTGCTCATCCGCCGCCTGACACCCCTGGAATGTGAGAGATTGCAGGGCTTCCCCGACGGCTGGACGGATATCCCCGGCGCATCTGACAGCGCACGATATAAGGCGCTGGGCAACAGCGTAGCCATCCCCTGCGTGGATTTCGTGATGAAGTGTATGGCGGACGCCATACGGGGAAGCGATTAAACATAACTTGTCCATTGTGCTTTATTTGCGCCTGCTTCTTCGTTGTACTTGTCAATAGCTTTCCCACCGCGCTTCGGCTATGCTTTGCTTGCCTCGGAGGGAGGCGGAAAGGAGCACACCATGGAGGAAAAGAAAAACCTCTGCGCGCCCATTCCGCTGTCGCTGCATCAGCGGCTGCGTGCGGAGCAGGAGCAGCGTAGACAGACGCTGGCAGACTACATCACGGATATACTCAACGAACACTTTGAAGGAGGAGCAAAAAACATGGGCAATACCAATCGCACCATCGCCTTTCAGGTACCGGAGGAGCTCTTTGACCGCCTGAAGGATTACCTTGCCAAGCACGGCTTGAGGCAGAAGGACTTCATTCTCGGCCTCATCGAGCGGGAGCTGAACGACGCAGTGGATACGGAATAACAACATGCAGAGCCGCAGGCATGTGCCTGCGGCTTCACTTTTTGGAGGAGAACTATGTACCTATACCCAGAAAACCTGACGGCGAGGCCTATGCTGTGGCTGTGGACGCTGCGGGATGTGGCGTTCATCGGCATTGGTCTGCTGCTGTCAGTGCTGGCACTGACGCAGGTCGGCAGCATCGCCCCGCTGGTGGTCACGGCGGTGCTGGCCTTTCTCTGCATTCGGCACGGCGGCGTCAGTATGCTGGATTTCCTGCTCTACGCCGCGGCGTTCTTCTTTTTCGACCAGCAATACTACGAATGGAGGGAGCAGACATGAGAAAGAAAAAGTCCACCAGGCAGCTGGTGGGCATCGAGAACATAACGGGCAGCAGCGTACAGACGGCAGACGGTGAACTGTCATTTTACTTTGTGCAGCCCACCAACCTGAACGTGCTGCCGGAAGCCGGAGTCCGCGAACGAGTGACGGCGCTGCTGAGTGTGTTGAAAGGCATGGCGGAAGTAGAAGTGCTGGCGCTGGATTCCAAAGAGTCCTTTCAGGACAATCGGCTTTTCTACCGCCAGCGGATAGAGCGGGAGGAGAACCCCGCCATCCGTGCGCTGCTGGCACAGGACCGACGGCATCTGGACGATGTGCAGACCATGATGGCCTCCTCGCGGCAGTTCTGCTTCGTATTGCGGCGCAGAAAGACGAATGGTGCTATCAACTTCACTACAGTGGAGCAGCAGCTCCGCGACAGCGGCTTTACCGTCCAGCGCGCCGAGGGGCAGGCGCTGCTGGAGCTGCTGGCCATCTACTTTGAACAGGATGTCACCCATGAGGTATTCGACCTTGTGGACGGAGCGCGGTGGCTGACTACGGAAGCGGAGGTATGCCCATGAAGAATCCGTTTCATAAGAAAGCCCCCACCCCGCGTGAAGTGTTCATCCGCACCTATCTGGACAGCATCGCGCCGGGCGTGGTGAAGTTCGAGGTGGATCATTACATCTTCGGCAGCACCTACCGCTGCGTATGGGCGCTGCGGGAATACCCGGCCAGCACCGAGGCACAGGCCATCCTGCGGCACTTGGGCGAGAAAAGCGGCGTAACGCTGCGGCTCTACTGCCGGCAGGTGTCCCCCGGCGAGGAGGACAGGATCATCGACAATGCCAATAAGAAAAATAAGCTGGACGGTTCAGATCCTAACAAGCTGCGGCAGGCAGTGGAGGCCGAGAGCAACCTGCGGGATGTGGCGGAGCTGGTGCATAAGATGCACCGAGAGCATGAGCCGCTGCTCCACTGTGCCGTGTATCTGGAGATGACGGCGGACAGCGCGGAGCATCTGCGTCAGCTCCAAACGGATGTGCTGACGGAGCTGGTGCGCTGCAAGCTGAATGTGGACAAGCTGCTCCTGCGGCAGAAGCAGGGCTTTTACTGCGCCAGTCCTGTGGGCTATAACGCCCTTGGCCGTGAGTTTGAGCGTGTGCTGCCTGCCGGCAGCGTGGCCAACCTGTACCCGTTTAACTACTCCGGCAAAACAGATCCCAACGGATTCTATATCGGCAAGGACAAATACGGCAGCAACATCGTGGTGGACTTCGACCGCCGCGACAGCGATAAGACCTCCGCCAATATCCTCATCCTCGGCAACAGTGGACAGGGCAAGAGCTACCTTATGAAGCTGCTGATCTGCAACCTGCTGGAGGCGGGCAAGTCCGTGGTCTCACTGGACGCGGAACATGAGCTGGAAGAGCTTTGTGGCAAGTTGGGCGGCTGCTTTATCGACCTGATGGCCGGCGAGAAGCGCATCAATGTGCTGGAGGTGCGGTGCTGGAATGAGGACACAGAGGCGGACGAGTCCGCGCCGGAGGCTTTCCGCAAGTCCACGCTGCTGGCGCGGCACATCTCTTTCCTGAAGGACTTCTTCCGCGCCTACAAGGACTTTTCCGACCCGCAGCTGGATACCATTGAGATCATGCTGTCTGCACTGTATAAAAAATGGGGCATTTCTGAGGAAACAGACTTCCGCCAGCTCAAGCCGGAGGACTACCCCGTCCTATCTGACCTGTATGCGCTCATCAATAATGAACTGGTGAATTACAGGAACGGCAGCCTGTACACGCGGGAGTTGTTGCAGGAGGTGCTGCTGGGCCTGCACTCCCTGTGCGTGGGTGCGGACGCGCCGTTCTTCAACGGACATACCAATATCTCCGACGACAGGTTTCTGGTATTCGGTGTAGGCGGCGTACTGACGGCGGCCAAGAGCCTGCGGAACGCCCTGCTGTTCAACGTGCTGGCATATATGTCGGACAGACTTCTGACGGCGGGCAACACGGTGGCGGCACTGGACGAGCTGTACCTGTGGTTGTCCAACCCCATCGCCATCGAGTACATCCGCAACTGCCTGAAGCGTGTGCGAAAGCGCGACTCCGCCCTGATGATGGCCTCGCAGAACTTGGAGGACTTCGACCAGGAGGGTGTGCGGGAGATGACAAAACCGCTGTTCGCCATCCCGCCCCACCAGTTCCTGTTCAACCCCGGCTCTATTGACAGGCGGTTCTACATGGATATGCTGCAGCTGGACGAGGCGGAGTTTGAGCTCATCCGGCGCGCACGGCGCGGCGAATGCCTGTTCAAATGCGGCATGGAACGGTATCATCTGGAGGTAAAAGCGCCGCCCCACAAGGCCGCGCTGTTCGGCGTGGCTGGAGGGCGGTGAGCAGATATGTCCTTTGAGAGAGATACCGACTATACCGCGTCCATCATCGAGATAGGGTCGGGGCTATTCATCACGGAGAATGCAGATGGCGGCTTGTGTCTCGGAGACAAGGAAGTGCGGCTGCTATTTTACGATGAAACAGATGCGGAAAACACACTGCTTATGCTGAATGAGGAACGTGATGGGTGTTATGCGCTGGTGGATGAACTGTACCAAGAACATGAGCGCGATGAAGAACAACAGGACGGAGATATGACCATACAGATGTAGAGGAGGGAAATCATATATGGCAATACCTGCACTGGCGCGGCTGGCGGCAGCCGTGCTGACCAATGAGGATGGGCGCAGGACAGCCGGCAAAGTGCTGGCCTTGATCCTGTCGCCGCTTATCATACTGGCGGCGTTCCTGTGCTGCTTCGGTGACGGCGCGTCCCAGCACAACAACGCCGTGGTATCCGCGGCGTTCTACGGCGCGGAGTTCTCGGACAAAGTCCCCAAGGAATACCGCACACATATCACCGAGATGCAGGAGGCATTCTCTCTTCTGGATTCGGCCACCGTCTATGTCAATCAAAAAGCCGAGGAAGGCAGCCTTGACCCGGTGCAGGTCAAGGCTATTTTCTTTGCCCTCTGCTTTGGTGACAACGCACCGACCCGCGCTGCCGCAGACCGCTTTGTGGATTGCTTCTACAAAACGGAAACGCGAACGCGGCTGGTAACAGTGACACAGGAGGACGGCACGGAGGAACTGGTGGAGGAGACATACGAAGTGGCCGTGCCCCTGCCGATGTCAGATGTCTACGAAAAGCTCTCCACCTGGCGTGGCCGCGTGGTGACAGATGCAGAGCGCAGCAACGCCGTGGATATCTACGCCATGGTCATGGGCAGCATGGGCGGTGACACCTTCAGCGGTGATTATGAGCCGGGCGGCAGCGCACCGATCGAGCTGGACGCGTCTATGCTCACCGACCCGGCTACGAAGAACGCCGCCGACCTTGTAGTCTATGTCATCAACGCATGGAACTCCGGCTGGGGCTATGTGTGGGGCACCTACGGACAGACGCTGACGCCGGAGTTGCTGCAGTACAAGCAGACGCAGTATCCGAACGGTGTCGGAAAGTACGCGGACTTCATCCGCACCAACTGGCTGGGTAAGCACACCGCCGACTGCGTGGGGCTCATCAAGGGCTACGGCTGGCTGTCCACCGACACCATGACTATCGACTACGGTACGCATGGGATGCCGGACATCGGCGCAAACGAGATGTACTACAGCGCCACGCGCAAGGGTGAGATCGCGACTATGCCGGACACGCCGGGGCTGGCGGTGTGGAAGGCCGGACACATCGGTGTATATATCGGCAACGGCGAGGTCATCGAGGCCATGGGAACCAAGTACGGCGTGGTCAAGACGCAGCTGGAAGGTCGCGGCTGGACGCACTGGCTGGAGGTGCCGGGGATCGAATATGAATAAGGAGGTAACTATGACAGAGAACCGAAATGAAAAGCTGCTGAACGAGGCGCTGCGCTACATCGCCGCGCACACCCCCGGCGAGGAGGCGTACAGGTTTCTGCACGACCAAATTGGTATCACCAACGAGGAGCTGATGCAGTATGGGTTGGACGGACTGCGAGGGCATTTCCAATATGAGAGGGAAGAAGGAACACCGTGGAGGGAATTCGCGGAGCAGATGGACGGGCTGCTGCTGCGGCCTGATGTGTATACCACCTCTGCGTGGATCTCCTTTGCCGGTGAACTGGCGGAGGGGGTAGAGACATCGTTCACGCTGGAAGCGAGCAAGCTGCTCTCTGCCTTCCGCGAGATCGCGGGGAAATTCAGCCCCGATGTCGTGGACACCGTCTATCAGGTGATCCTTGTCCCAAACAATGCGCTGCTGAGTCATGAGATATTCCCCGCAGCTGTGGCGGCGGAGCAGGGGGCGGATGTCCAGGCGATATCAGACATGGCCGCAAGCGGTTCTTTCGAGGGCGGTCGGATGGATATCCAGCAGATGTAGGAGGAATTGATATGGCGTATGTAAAAGAACACGCGCCGTCAGAGGTCTATCACCTGACGAAGAAAGAAAACCTGAACAGCATCCTGGAGGACGGCATGATCCGCCGTTTCAGTGATACGGAATGCTGGTTCTGTGCCGACCTGCAAAAGATGAGAGCGTACATGGAGCAGACGGTCATGTGCGAGGGCAAACCCTACTATAACGTGACAGGTCAACTTTGCCGTTATCCCAAATTTGTGCCGGAGGACTATGCCCTTCTCAAGCTCATACCCTGCCGACAGAAGGACAACTGGTATCGCTGGGAGCAGGAAATACCTGCGGGAAGCCCTGCGGCGCTGGCCAGGGCAGCGCGTGAATTCTCCGCGCTGAAGATCGGCTACCGCGGTGACCTCGCATTTCACAATGCAGAGGTCATCGATGTGCCACAGTTTCTTGTGGAGGGGGTCACACAGGGCGAGCCGGTGCAGACCAACACAGAGCTGTGGGACATTCTCTCCCAGCGCATCGAAGATGAGATGGCCGACTATATGCGCCGCCTGGATCTGCGTACCCGCGACGAACTGATACAAACAGCAGACGAGATCGACGCCATGATGACCTGCGACTGCGAACTGAGACTGCTGGGAGAATGTCTGCCACGCGAGGAGCTGGTCTTCCTGCTGGAGCAGGATAGGCCGCTGGAGCAGATGAGCAAGGCGTGGATGGCGCATCGGAATGTGGATGTAGGTGAGACATTCCAGAGCCTGCTCACCGGCCTGTATGCAGAGCGGCAGCACGATATGGACATGAAAATGTGAGGAGGCACAGCATGGGAGAAACCAATATCACGATCAATTTTGATGCGGCCAAGATGGATGCGCTGGAGTTTGCGCTCCGCAAGCAGCGGTCTTCCGCACAGCGGCGCATGGCGGAAATGCTCCAACAACTCTACGAAGCGGAGGTGCCTGAAGCGGTGCGGGAGTATGTGGATAGTAAGACCGCGCCTGCCGCAAGGCCCAAGCGACCAGCAAAATCGGTCACACCCAAGGCGCAGATCAGCGAAGTGAGCCCGAAGGAGGACAACTGATATGGGAATACAGGACGATGCGGTTGTTACCTGCGCTGCATACCGCGTAACGGAAAACGGACAGACATGGTGTTTCACGACCTCGCCCGGTGAGGAACTGATGGATGCTGCGCAGACGCTCCGCAGATACTGTACGGACACAGAGTACAGCACCGGCAAATTCATCTCTCTGTATTCGCAGGCACAGCCTATCACGCCGGAGGAATACCAGCGCATGATACGCATTCGTATGGAGAACACAGGAGAGGTCGCCGGCGTGTTTGATTTGGATTTTGACAAGCGGGAGTTTTCCGCAGTCCACATCATGAACGGCTGGACAACGTGGGCTATGCGGGATGTGATACCGTCTGTCTACCAGGCCACAAGTTCGCGGTTCGCAACGGCGGATGAGCAGCTCCGTAAACTGCTGGATCTGTTGGACGGCATGGAGCTCACATCGGCGGGGCATCTCACCGCCCAGGATTTTTCATTCAGCGATGAGATCCTGATGGAAAACGGAAAGCTGAACTTTTATGTCCAGGCAGACTTCGATGTAGACGCCGCCTTCGGCACATTCGTGTGTACGGATGAGAACGATGACTGGCTGAATATCTACGCCAACTATGACATCGCGCAGGATAAGCCTTGCGACACGCTGGAGCTGAATCTCTGCAAGGGTGACGGTACAGAGGAGAACTGGAACTATCACCTGAACGCTGCCGAGCAGGAGGTGCTGGCTCGGAAGATGGAGGAGTTCTGCCAGCAGCAAAACGGCATGAGCCTGCACGATTTCGCCCGGCAGCTTCAAGAGGAGCCGGGGCCGTCTCCACAGATACAAATGTAGCCCCGTGTTTGCCCTTGTGGGCCGATTTGTGGCCTCGCAGGAACGCGGGAGGGTAAGGATAGCGGCCCCGGAGATTTGGAACGTTTTTGCCCGCTTTTCGGTGCGCCGAAAGCGGAGCAGGAGAAAAGCATTGGCGCTTTTCTGCGCCAATGCCGGTCACGGCAGCCCGCAGTGCGGACTGCCACGAGGGTTTGCGGCATTTTGCGATTGGCGCTGATTATCGAATTCCAAATGTGCTTTGGCGCTATTCTTTGTAAAAATGCCCGTCAGCCCCGTGTTTACAAGGCTTTCGGGACGCGCAGGAAGGAGGTGTGACTCGATGGATAAAAATGGGAAAAGCCGGCACTCTGTTTGGCTGTCAGACGACGTGTGGCGGGAGGTGGATGCGCTCTATAAGCTGGATAATTGCCCCACCCGCAACGAGTTCGTGGAGAAGGCCCTGCGACACTATTGCGGTCGCCTGCACGCTGAGCGGACAGGTGCGTACCTGCCTCATGCAATGCAAGAGGTGCTGGAGGGATCGCTGGGCGTGTTCGGCGACCGGCTGGGCAGGCTGCTGTTCAAGCTGGTGGTAGAACACAACATGACCAACCATCTGCTGGGCGGCGATGTGGATATGACACGCGATGAGTACAGCAAGATGCGCGGCAGCAGTGTTCGTGAGGTGGCGTCCACCCATGGCAACATCTCCTTCAAGGACGTGCTGCTGTTCCATCAGGAGGAGTAACGCATGGCGCGGCTGATACAAAAAAGCGGCTACATCAAGAACGGTAAGGCGTCGGGCTATATGGAATACGTTGCCACGCGGGACGGCGTGGAGATCATAAATAGCACCGAACCTGTGACCAAGAAGCAGGAGCAATTCATCCAAAAACTGCTGAAGGATTTCCCTGACGTAAAGGAGCTTTTCGAGTACAGCGACTACCTACAGACGCCTAATCGTGGTACGGCGTCCGCGTTTATCGCCACCGCGCTGGATACGCATCTGCACGAGGTGGAAACCGAGAGCGGCTATATGTCCTACATCGCCCAGCGTCCCCGTGCCGAAAAGCACGGCGGCCATGGCCTGTTCAGCGAGGTGGACACCACCGACCTCAAGGCGGCGAAGGCCGAGCTGGAAGCTCACAACGGAAAGGTGTGGACGTTCATTTTCTCTCTGCGGCGCGAGGACGCGGAACGTCTGGGATACAACAAAGCCGCCGCGTGGCGGAATCTGCTGAAGCAGGAAAGCGCCGCTATTGCGGAAGCGATGCGTATTCAGATAGATGATTTCCGTTGGTACGCGGCGTACCACGACGAGGGGCATCACCCCCATGTGCATATGATGGTGTGGTCGGCGGAGCCAAAGAAAGGGTATCTCACACGGGAGGGCATCGCTGTCATGCGCTCCAAGATGACGAACGCCATCTTCCATGAGGAGATGAAGGAGCTCTACATCAAGAAGGACGCTGCCTACAAAGAGAGCATTCAGACCGCGAAAGAGTCACTGCTGTTGTGTATCAGGATGCTGGAGAGCCGCGAGTCAACTGACCCTGGCATAGAGCAGAAGCTGCGGGAGTTGTCCTTCACATTGGAGCGGGTTGATGGCAGACACGTCTACGGTTATCTGCCTAAAGAGGTCAAGGCGCGGGTGGACGAGATCGTGGAGCGACTGGCGCAGCTCCCGGAGGTGGCGGCTTGCTATGACCAGTGGTGGCGGCTGAAGGATGAGATCGCCGGTTATTACGGACGGAACACACCGCCGCACCAACCGCTGTCCCAGCAGAAAGAGTTCCGTGCCATCAAGAACTTCATCATCCGTGAGGCAGAAACGATCCGTGAGCCTACGCCAGTGCAAACGAATGCAGATACAGAACAGGATAAGCCGCAGGAGTCTTTGGATGAAACACCGACCACAGTGCAGCAGCCGCGGCCAGAGATGCCGAGAACTGCTCTAACAGCCGATGCGGTCATGCAGCTGCTCCACCACATGAGCCGGATGTTCCGCGGCAATATGCCGGTCATTCCGCCTGCGCTGCGCATCGACTCCAAGCGCCGCAGACGATTACAGGAGAAACGCATGGCCATGGGACACAAGCGGGATGACCACGAGGACGAGCAACTCTACCATGTCAACGACAACACCATGCAATAGGAGGTATGAAGCATGGGCAAATTTGTATATTTCACATCCGCGGAGAAACGGCAGGCCAACGAGGTTGACCTGCCGTCTTTTCTGTTGGATCGAGGCGAGAAACTCATTATGGCCGGACGGGATTACCGGCTGGTCAGCGATCACAGCATCACCGTGCGCGGGCCGATGTGGTATGACCATGCCGCACGGAAAGGCGGACGCGCCATCAGCTTCGTGCAGCAATTCTACGACAAGACCTACCCCGAAGCAGTGGCCATGCTGCTGGGGCGGGACGGTCAGGGCATCATCCCCATCGTCAAGAAAGAGCCTGAGCCGCGTGAGCCGAAGCCCTTCGCGCTGCCGGAGGCCTATCTCAATATGCGGCGGCTCTATGCCTACCTGACTACTCACCGGCGCATCGACCGCGACGTGGTCACGGAGTTCGTGCGGGAGAAACTGCTCTACGAGGACGCTCTGCATCACAACTGTGTGTTCGTGGGGCTGGATGAAAATGGAGAGGCCAGGCACGCCCATCTTCGTAGCACCAGCAGTCAGGGCAAAGTGTTCCGCATCAATGTAGAGGGCAGCGAGGCGAAGCATAGCTTCCACAAGGATGGGACGGACTGTTCCCTCTATGTCTTTGAAGCCCCCATCGACCTGCTGTCGCACATCACGCTCTATCCGGCGGGGTGGCTGGAACACAGCTATGTGGCCTGCTGCGGTACGTCTGTTCAGCCGGTGCTGGAGCGGCTGCGGCAGAATCCAAAGCTGGATACGGTCTATCTCTGCCTCGACAACGATGAGGCTGGTGAGGATGCCTGTGAAAGCATGATGGAAGTGCTGGAGGGGATGGATGTGGACGTGGAGCGCCTGCGTCCACAGGGGAAGGACTGGAATGATGACCTGCGTGCGAAACGAGGCGGCCATGGATAATCTCTGGATGCTCCTTGCGGCGGCTGGTGTTATGGTAGCCGTTATCGGCGGATTGGCGCTGTTGGGTGACCACTACACGCTGAACAACATCAAGGCCAAGACCGTGGGTGACGGGCAGCATGGCACAGCGCGGTGGGCTACCGATACGGAGATCCGCAAGACCTATGCCCTCGTCCCTTTCCGAGTGCCGGACTGGCGGGCAGGCAAGAACCTACCCAATGTGCAGGGGCTGGTGCTGGGCAGCATCAGCGACAAGCACGGCATCACCGCACTGGTAGACAAGGATGATGTGCATTGTCTCATGATCGGCGCATCCGGCGTGGGTAAGACTGCGTACTTCCTGTACCCAAACTTGGAATATGCCTGCGCCAGCGGTATGAGTTTTTTTGCTACGGACACCAAGGGCGACCTTGCCCGCAACTACGGTGCGGTAGCGGCACGGTATTATGGCTATCATGTTTCTGTGGTGGATCTGCGTAACCCCACGCGCTCGGATGGCTACAACCTCATGACGCTTATCAACCGCTATATGGATACCTCACTTCATGAACATAGCATTGAAGCATATGGCAAAGCGGAGAATTTGGCAAGTATTCTGGCTCACAGTATTATCGCGCCCAAAGGCGATGAAGACCGTGGTCAGAACGATTATTTCTACAAAGCGGCGGAAGGTGTGGTGGCCTCAGTGATTCTGCTGCTGGCGGAATTTCTGCCGCCGGATAGTAAGCACCCAACGGAGCGACGTCACCTCGTATCAGTGTTCATTCTGATTCAACAGCTTTTGGCACCCTCTAGCGTGCGAGGGAAAACCTATTTTAAACAACTGATGGATATGCTGCCGCCCCACCACAGAGCGCGAAATCTGGCATCGTCCGCCTTGGAATCATCAGATCAGGCAACGGCTTCCGCTATGTCCACAGCGTTGGCACAAATGAATACGTTTATGGATATCGCACTGGAGCAGGTGATCTGCTTTGACAGCAATATAGATGCGGAAAAATTCGCAAAAGAAAAGACGGCCATATTCCTGGTTTTGCCAGAGGAAGATAGGACTAAGAATTTTATGGCAGGTCTTATGATACAAAATTTATCCAAAGAACTGTTTGAGTTGGCCGAAAAAGGAAACGGGCGCCTGCCCAGCCGCGTGGTATTCTTCTGTGATGAGTTTGGCACAATGCCTGCCTTTGATGTAGAGGCATTATTCAGCGCGGGACGTTCCAGAGGTATCACACTGGTGCCCATTATCCAATCGCTGGCGCAGTTGGAGAAGAACTACGGCAGAGAAGGCGCGGAGATCCTGACCGACAACTGTCAGGATACCATCTTCGGAGGCTTCGCCCCCAATAGTCAGACGGCGGAGCAGCTCTCCAAATCGCTGGGCAGCCGCACGGTACTGTCCGGCTCGGTCAGTCGGGGCAAGAACGATCCCAGTCAGAGCTTGCAGATGATGGAGCGCCCACTGATGACGCCGGACGAGCTGAAATCCATCCCCAAGGGCGGCTTCGTGGTGATGAAAACAGGTACGCACCCCATGCAGACGAAGCTGCAGCTGTTCCTCGATTGGGGCATTACCTTCGGTAAGCCGTATGTCATGCCGGAACACGCGGCGCGGTCTGTGGCCTACGCCAGCCGTCAGGAGCTGTTCCTCAGTATCGGCAAGAGATACAGCAGGAGCAGTGACCAGCCTGTACAGACACAGCAGGCATCGACCACGCAGCGGAGAGCACCTCGTTCGGCCATGGGACTCTACATCGAGGACACAAGACCATGAGCTACTTCGGAAGTATCTATGCAGACCAGGACTTGTCTCACCGAGCAAGGACGGTCTATATGTACCTGAAGGATCGCTCCAACGCTGAGGATACCTGCTGGCCCAGCATCCGCAGGATCGCGGAGGACTTGAAGCTGTCCCGCCGCACTGTGCAGCGGGCCTTGACAGATCTGGAGCGACACGGCTTTCTGGAACGCACTCATCGCCGCCGTCCCAACGGCAGCTTGACAAGCAACCTGTATCGCGTCAAGTGAGCAGAGAAAGAGCGCACCTCCCGCCAAGAGGGAGGTGCGCTCTCAAGCTGTCATAAGGGTAGCGTCACCATGGCGCACCCAGAAGGACTCACTCTATCGGAGGTATCAAGGCAGAAGAAAGGAATTTGCTATTTATCTCCACCGCAAGAGTATAGTCCAATACTGACTTTGCCTTTTGGCGATTCGGAGGTGAATGGAGATTGAGACGATAGTTTATTGGCATCATTCATTAACCGTTGAGCTTGTCAGATTCCCCTCAGAATCATAGTATTTTTCTCCTATTTGATTCCATTCCTCATCATATTGATCAACTACATATCCGAGTAGAGAACCAGTCTCATCGTAAGTGGAATATGTATCCCTACATCCGTTTTCATGATATGTCATTGTATCATACCACTCGAGCGCTCCGTCAGCGGTATATCCCTCTACACGAACCTCGTTGCCATTCAAGTCGTAAGAATAGATTTCATACGAGAAGAGCTCACCATTTGCAGCGTAGCGATTTTTTCTTGTCATATTCCCCTTGCTGTCATATTCGTTGATAAAGTAAATCGACGCCTCGCCGCCTAATGTATAATGTGTACTGCGAATTACTCTGCCGGCATCATTGTACTCATTTGTTATTTTCCCAACTATACCATCTTCGGTGTACGTATAATAGCTGTCTAGCAAATTGCCGTTCGAATCATAACGCATATCTACATGGCCAGTCTGCGATCCCAAGCTATCAAAGGAAGTTACCGAGTCGGTTCTCCCTTGTGAATCATATGTATGGGTATGATACCAAATCAACGCTCCTGAGGCATCATAGCTGTTCATGCGGCGCGTTTTGCCGGACGAGTCTGTGAAAGTTCCTGCCTTAATCTCCGCCAGCTTGTCCGAAATCGACTGGTCTCCTGTTTTCTCAAATCCTTGCTCCAAAATATTTTCTGCTTTTTCATACTCGCCCTGACGGATATAGACATCAGCTATGCCTAGATATGCGTCCGTATGAGTATCATCAAGCTCCAACACGGACTGATAATCCTCCAAAGCTGCTGCTAGATTCTCTTCCGTCTCTCCGCTACCAATGTAGGCGTTTGCACGACCAAGATAGGCATCCGCATTCCTAGGATCAATTTCTATGACTGCTGTAAACGCAATAATTGCTTCCTCATAGTTGCCTTCGGATAGATAACGAACACCAAGGTCATATTGTTCTTTCCACGCAGATGCCTTTTGACCACAGGCACAAAGGCTTAGGACTAGGCTTAGAGCCAACGCCATACTCAGGATTCTTTTTAGCATACAGTATTCCTCCACTGAATTTCTTGTTCGCAACTATATCATCACAGCAAACCGAATTGACGCTACGGCATTGCCATTCACGCGAATTATTGTTACTTTCCATATTGCCTTGCCATAGCGTCCCAAATTCTTTCTCTATGAGTGTTCTTGCCACTCATTGTCGAAAATGGGTGTTGTTATCAGCTTTTCGGATGCAGATATCCATTAATAAGACCAGTATCTCGACAATTTGCCGTCGCCAGCATATTCGTTTTGCTGAACCATATTACCATCTTTGTCGTATTCATAAGTGTAATAGGACTCTAACTCCCCATCGCTTCCATAGTAAGACTGCTTAACATGGTTGCCTTTGTCGTCATACTCATCGATAACCGTTCGGGTAAGCCGCCCGTCTTCGTCATAATGATAACATTTATCCATGTTATCTCCATCCCGTTCATAAACGTAGTAGCCGCGAGAGGTTCCGTCTCCATTATATTCCGATGTCCTGATTGACCTACCCGCAGAGTCGTGATCAATTATACGGTAGAGTTGCAAGGTTCCATCGCCATTGTAGAAGTACTCCCCAACTTGTTTACCACTTATGTCGTATTCATAGCATTCATACGCCGTCAAACTGCCATCTGCGAGATAAGTAGACACTTTTTCCCAACGGAGGTTATCTTTCCAATAGGTATAAGTGCAGTAATGCAAAAGATTTCCATTCTGATCATACCAGCTTGATCTCTGCATACTACCATACTCATTATAGGAGGTGGTCGAATACCCCACTAATTCGTGGTTCTCGTTATATTCATTTTGCCTACGAACATTACTAGAGGAGTCCAAAAAGATTCCCGATTCTATTTCATTAATCTTGTCCGCAATTGACTGATCCCCGGTCTTTTCAAATCCCTTCTCCAAAATATCCTGAGCCTTTTCGTACTCACCCTGACGAATATAGACATCCGCTAGGCCTAGATAGGCATCTGCACGAGTATCATCAAGATCCAACGCAGACTGATAATCCTCCAAAGCTGCCGCCAGGTTCTCTTCCGTCTCTCCGCTACCAATGTAGGCATCGCCGCGTCCAATATAGGCATCCGTATGCTTCGGATCGATCTCAATCGCCGTAGTAAAGGCAATGATAGCTTCCTCGTAATTCCCCTCGGATAAATATCGTACACCAAGATCATATTGTTCTTGCCATGCAGATGCTTTTTGCCCACAGGCACAAAGCATGACGGACATAATCACGCCAAGCAGTACACTTATCGCTCGTTTCATTTTCATAACCCCCGACAGCTTATAGCCGTACCATTGTTTTATTCTCAACCCGGCAGAACAAATGTTCCGATATTTCTCCGCCCAAAGTTATATAAGTACACTGTTCTTGTTGCTTTTTCAATCTCTGCTCCAACATAAATCGATGCCGACGAAACAATACGGGTGGAAATCATTCCGTCATGCTCCGCATAATACTCAACATCTATAATGCCCTCGTTAGGATAGTTCTCTTGCATATACTCCAACACTTCAGTGAGCAATTGGTCGATTTCGTTTTCATTCTCCGATAACAAAACATCGTGAGCACTGTGTATGTCCATACTGTTAGAAGTTTGCGCTTGTGTATCGTCCCAATTTATCTTGCCATCACCCAAATAAAGATACCCATTATGAAGCTCAACTGTACAAACTGTCGATGCCATGTACTCTCCCAATGCCATCGTCCAAACATGATAGACTTGCTTTTTCCCTTCATTCACACAATCTGCATAGTAGAGGGAATTCCCATCCAATATACACGAGCCAACAATGTCCTCTAATTTATACAAAAGATTGCCAGACCAATCGTAAAAATAAGCCTCCTCTTTGTCACCAGCTGCAAAAGTTATGGTCTCACCAATTAGGTAATCATCTGTAGAATTCCATTTTGTCAAGCCCGGTTCTAGAACCAAAATTTGATTTGTATGGATGGTATACAGAAATGTTGAAGTCATGCCGACACCGGTCCACAAGTAAAACAGCCATACATCTTCATGATTTTTTACTATTTCGATAGAAGTCTCATCGAAGCCAAGGTCAGTGTCGAACTTTATCGCTAAAGAAGCGGCAACCTGCTTTACCCCGGTTTGCGCATCTGTCAACACTAAGTAGACTACTTTCTCACCTGTAGCGCCAGCCTCTATTACTCCTGTATCTGCAAAGGTAGCCTTTGGTTGCTGAGTGGGTTCCTCTATTTCAATATCGAATGATAATCTCTCAAGATAGCTTTGAATGGCCTCATCTGCTTCTTGTGATGGGCTCGCCTCTTTATACTTGTATAGAGTAGCCAACCCATCGACATAATCACCCATCGTCGTAAGAACTGCGTTTTCCTTCTGATATGACTCCCATTGCGTCGGTTCCAGTGCAATTGCCGTGTCGTAATCTTCTATCGCCAACAGCAGGTCTTCAATCGAACCTTTTTCCACATATGTATCGGCTCGTCCAATATAGGCAGAAGCCTGCTTGGGGTCAATTTCAATGGCCGAGGTAAAAGCAATGATAGCTTCTTCGTAGTTGCCGTCAGATAAATAACGCATAGCAATTTCGTACTGCTCTTGCCACAAAGAATTGCTGTTTTCCTGTGTACAGGCGCATAGGTTAAGCAGCATTAAAGCTGCCAGCGCAAAGGAAACTACTTTTTTCATCTTCATAAACTCACTTCCTGCTAATCTGTTTTATTACATATAATATGGGCTTTTGTCTTCAACCATAGTTTGCTGTTCGAATCAATGCGTCAGAAGAGTCATAAGTATCAGCACTCAGAATAATTCCATTTTCATCGCGATTATATACGGTATACTGCGTAAGAGTCCCCTGTTCATCGTACATTGAACTTTTAGTCTTGTATCCATGATTGTCATACTCATAGGTATAGTAATACTTAGCTTCATTGTCAGCCGCGTCATAATATGTACTGCGGACACGATGGTTTTCTTGATCATAATCATAAAGGAAATAGCAGCCTAATTCTCCACTATCGAAAAACTCATTCCAACGAATCTGTTGCCCCGCCGAGTTATATTCCCATGTGTGATAACACCATAAGGTGCCGTCATTTTGATATAAGTCCTCCCTCGCCAACCTCCCGTCACCGTCATAGAAATACCTTGCTGTATGAAACTCTCCCGTATTCGCGTTGTATCCACCGTCCCCGTTTGTCAAATTCCCCGACAAATCATAAACATATTCGACACGAGAGGTCTCTGCCCCGGTAGAATTATAACTTACTGCAAGTTGCTTCCTCCCAGCGGCATCATAATCAAACGTGTGGTAAAATAATAAATTACTTTCACTATCAAGAGTAATCGATTTTCGGACTTTGCCGTTCGAATCCTTGAAAACACCTTCCTCTATAGCTTCTAGCTTGTCCGAAATCAACTGGTCACCGGTCTTTTCAACCCCTGTTTTTAGAATGGCCTGCGCCTTGTCAAAATCCCCCAATCGGATATACACATCAGCTAGGCCGAGATACACATCCACACGAGTATCATCAAGCTCCAACGCAGACTGATAATCCGCTAGAGCTACCGCTAGATTTTCTTCGGTTTCTCCCCTGCCGATATAGGCATTACCTCGACCAACATAAGCGGAAGCCTGCTTGGGGTCAATTTCAATGGCCGCAGTAAAAGCAATGATAGCTTCCTCGTAGTTCCCATCGGACAAGCACCGAACACCCAGGTCATACTGTTCCTGCCACTGGGTTTCCACGTTATGTCCGCAGGCACATAGGCCAAGCGACAGGGCGATGATCAATATCCAACTGAAAATTCGCCTCATATGCATTTCCCCCTTTTCCTTCGTTGATTTACTCATAGGTGAAATAGCCGAACAGCGTCCCTTCATCGTTGTAGGTAGCACATGCTTTCCACGGTTTTAAATCCAAAATTAATTAAAATAGCATATCACCACAGAACACACTCGTATTCTTCAATTTCAACCATGTATCCTGTTGGAATGAAATAGTAATCTTGGAAATAATCTGTATCCATTTTTCGGCCATTATCATATACCACTTCGGTTACTTCTGTACCAAATCCGGATGTACTCACCCATTTCCCATTTTCATCAAAGTAACTACGCTCTTTAATGCGAGGTTCTTCTGCCAAAGGATCATCTACACCCATTTCCAAACCATTAACTTTTCTTTCGATTTCGATGCCATCTTTGAAACCACCTTTTGCAGTTCCAACACTGTAAATTCCATTATACAACATCACTTCACAGTAACTGCTGTTTCCGCCACCGTAGGTCTCGGGCCCAACATTTTCAAAGTAGTAGCTCCAATATGGCCCATCCCAGTTCCAGTCAACACAATCTCCTGCCAAAAAAGTCAAATCATATATCCCATCACCAAAATAGGTATAATATAGATAATATCCCCGCCCCTGCTCGGGATGGAATTCTGCTCCGAAAGAGTGGAGTCCGTCCTCTCCTGTGTACGACCAAATATCCGCTTTATAATCCTCTACCACAAAGGCAGTGTGACAATCCCCAAAGTACTGAATCCGATCTATGCCTTCCCGCTCAACATGAAATTGGTATATTGGCGATGTTTCTGCGACAATCTCTGCTATTCTCCGCTCTTCAGAAAGAACAAAATCATGAATCTCAATCAAGTTTTCCTGTTGCATGACATCTATCATAGTTGTTATATAAGTCAACGAGTTTTGAGAGAATTTATCTGACGACACGAAATTATCCTGATTGAGAAAGGGATCTCTCAACTCTTCAAGCTTTTCAGCAATAGTAACGTCAGACGTAGCTTCCAACCCTTTTTCCAAAATATTTCTAGCCGCTTCTATATCCCCTATAGCTATATACGCTTCTGCGGCACCTAAATAGGATTCCGAACGTTTAGCGTCAATCGTAATGGCAGCTTCGAATGCAATAACTGCCTCTTGATAGTTTCCATCGGAAAGGTATCTCACGCCGAGATTGTATTGTTCTTGCCATGAAAGCGCCTTTTTCCCGCAGGCGCAAAGCAAAAACATCGCCGCAGCAAACAGCAATAGTAGAGCTTTCTTTGATCTTCCCATCTAAGGACATCTCCTCTCTATTCTAAGCGAAACAATCTAGCTGTTTCACTATTGCAAAAGTAGACTATTATTCCAGTACATAACTCCTGTCAGAAAGCCATTATTAAAACCAAATATGATACCCCTTGATGCGCCATCTTCGTAGCAGTACAACGACAGGTCATGCTCATCATCTGAATAACCATCATTAAGCTTAACCCAACCGGGTATATACACATCTTCTGATTGGCTTTTGGGGACATATTGAATATCTATTTTCCCCTGCTGAAAGGCCGATTCCCAAAATGGCTTAGGGATTCCAACCGCTTCATATACCTCTTCAATTGTATCTCCGATGTGTAGGCCCAATATACCAAGGGGAAAACCTGTTGCGTTACTATTCACATCGTCTCCTAGAACGACTTCCCACGCACGATTTTCACCCGGTATAAACGACAATGTCAATGATCCGCAGCTACGGAAAAGGTCATTCCCGTTTCCGTCCACACCGTTTTCCATCCAAGAGGACAAACGTATCACATCTACTTCTCCGTAGTATCCGTGATTCATCGTTTGCTCTTCTCCCTCAGTCACTCTAGAAATTTCCCACTCATCAAGTTCAAATATTTGGGCATAGTTTTGACGGTCAATGTTAAATGCCGCATCTAAGGCATCCCATCCCACAAGTGCGTCAGTATACTTCCAAATCTCGTCAGCGAAAGACTGCAACGTCAATTCACCTGCATCGCGTTCTACAGTGTTTGTAATGTCGCTGACGATGTTGCCCTGCGAATCAATATACAGAGTATCTGCATCAAATGGTGTCCAGTGCGCCTCGTGGTCAGCCTCAGAAATATTGACATAGATGCCGAAGCATGCGTCATCCCACTGCACGGGTGTTACTGAAACATGAAACTGATAGCTGCCACTACCTGTAACTTGGTGGTCTTCGTCCATCATCTGGAATGTATAGGGATCAACCGTATTCGTACCAATCATTAATATGCAATCAGTCTCTGGACACCGATAGACCACTGAAACCATGAAATCCGTCTCGTCACCAGCAAGGAATGCTTTTTTATCAAAATAGAGGTCTGTTATCCGTATTCCAGCTTCACCCGACTGTAAAAAAGACAAATTATCCTCTAAACGAGAGAACCCTTCAACATCTCCACACGCTTCTTGGCCTTCTTGAAGAACGCGTCTCGCTTCATCATAATCACCAATTCCAATATAGGCATCTGCTAAAGAAATATAGGCCTCAGGTCGTTTTGAATCAATTTCAATTGCCGCGGTGAATACAATAATCGCCTCTTCATAGTTGCCATCGGATAAGTACCGCACACCAAGATCATACTGCTCCTGCCAAGCGGTTGATTTTTGCTCACAGGCGCACAGACTAATCAAGAGAACTACTACAACCAATCTTTCTAGTATTTGTTTCATTTTTCTTCCCCACTTAATAGTAAACCGTCTGCAATTCACTGCCGCCGTTAAAGTCATGGCAAATCACATATCCCTGACCGACCTCTGTAATATGCCCAGCGGATACTGTGGATAGGAATTCGCTTGTCAGAGTGTTTAAATTAAATCGCCAAACTTCTTGTTCTACATCGTCATAAGTCTCATTTGAACTCCAGGTGCTTCCCCGATAGGATTTTTCTGCAAAAGAGTAGTAAATATAGTTGTCATGTATCGTGTGACAAACGCCATATTTACCCTCAGATAATATGGACACCAAGTCCCCGTCCAAGCTCCAAACGCCTAGATCAATCGTATCATGATCAAACCAATATTCATCCTCCATTAAATGCCGCGAGCATCCAATTAAATAGCCGTTCTTTTCCTGATAATCCAAACTACCGTTAAACTCGTAGTAGGTGTTGTTGTGGGCATCATAAGATAAAACGCGAAAACTTTGAGGACCGGTGCAAACGTTGAAAACGATGGAATCGTCATTTGCGGCAATCACCCAAACGCTATCGTCGTTGTAGTACCATTCAACTATATCTTTTTCTATCGGAAGGCTGAAAGTGCTGATACACTCCCCGTTCCGGTCACTGGAGCAAATTTCGTAAACCTTTTCGTCAGCCCATTCGTAGCTTTGCGCCTTGTAATCCACATTTTGTACAGATGTGTTCGGGGCTGTTCTGATAAAACAACTTGCTGCTTTTATCTCGGAATCATTATTTGCAGACTCGTTATTGCGACTTTTAATCTCCTCAAGGCGTGCGGAGAGCCTCTCATCACCAGTTATATCAAAGCCTTTTTCTAATATCTCTTCTGCTTTGTCAGATTCGCCTTGGGCAATGTAGACCTCCGCCAAGCCGAGATAAGCATCCTTATTCTTCGGATCGATTTCAATCGCTACTGTAAATGCAATGATGGCCTCCTCGTAGTTTCCTTCGGACAGATAACGAATGCCGAGGTCATATTGTCCCTGCCATGTGGTAGGGGCGGCTTCTTTTTGTCCGCATGCACAAAGGCACAATACGATCACTACGGATGCCAAAACAAATTGTAGTCTCTTCATCTCTTTATCCCCCCCTAAACAGCAAATCATTTCTATAGAGTTTCTCTCAATGTAGCAACACCGTCTTATTTACCTCATCTGCCTCATTCGTTTTCAAGATTTCGGTTTCTTCTTGGCCTAATTTCACAGTTACTTCCACCGGCAAATCTTCTCCCACATCACTAAGCAGTGCTGTTTTGTCGGAGAGAGGAATTGTATCATAATCTGCGCTTTTGTCTTCTTGCTCATTTGTCTTTCCAGTTTTCAAAGTGGCGGTAGTAGACAACGGCATCTCGGCAAAATCCTGTGCCAAAGGCATTGTCTCATTGCTCAAGATCGCAGTTTCCAAAGTGCTGGATTGCTTGGTGTCACGGCGAATCGTCAGCCGATTTGTCGGATATCCGTTGCGGAGTTTTTGTGTATTTGCATTGCCGCCTATGTATGCCGCACTTTCAGGAACATACTTGGGCTTTTTAAGTGCAAATATCACCACAAGAATTACGGTAACTATAAGCAGGGCAATTCCCATATAAAACATCAGTTGGCCGTTTGTCATAGTGCGCCACCTCCTCAGTTACTTTGTTTTATTGATACATTGTTTCGCGACAAGTCGATCTGCTGTCATCAACATGTAAACACATGAATCCTCCGCTAAAAGTCATAGGCTATTCTCCACCACTTTGGTTATAGCCAACCGTTCTTTTTCAGACTGTCGATTAGACTACCCAACTGCTGGTAATAGGTCGTTTCATCTGAACTACGGATCATATTGCCGGCGATTTCATACTCCGATAGTGCGGATCTATAGTCGCGTTGGCTTTGTGCTTTTTGGTTTTCAATAGTGATAAGCATCATGCCGCGCAGCGCGTGAGGCATATAGTTGTCTGGGAACATCGTCTCATAATTTGACAGAGCTTTCTCTGCACTACCATAGTCTTTCAACTCGTAATAGATTGCGTAAAGATTGGAATAGAGATATTCCTTTGTCACACCCAGCTCAATCACACGGTTGAAGCAATCAGCGGCCTTAACTAGATAATTCTGCGGCACGGATACATCCGTGTGATACGCTTCATAATAGGCAAGAGCCAACATTTCCCACAGTACACTGTCATAACTTAGCCCATCTTGTACGATAGCAGAGGACAGCAATTTAGCAGCCTTTGTTGCTGGATATTCAATTGGGGAAGCATTGACACGCATCAAAGCAGCGCAATCGCGATATAGATCCCCCAAAGAGACATAACACCGACGGGCCAAAGCCGTTGTTTCAGTTTCCTCCAACACTTTCAGAAAAGCCTCCTCCGCAGCAAGATAATCCTCTTGTGCAAAGTTAACCTCCCCCTGCACATATTGTGTCACATCGGCATTCGCACCTTTTCCAATAAGTTCGTTCAATATTTGTTCAGCCTCGTCAATCCGTCCCATGCGTCCCAAACAAACCGCATAATCCCTAAGATTATCCACGGACAACTCACCGCCTTGAGCAAAGCCCTCTGCCGCATCTTCATATTCTCCCAACTCAAACTGTGCCGAAGCCATAGAGAGCCGAGTCTGAACATCCTCCCCGTGCTCCGCAAGCGTTTCCGCGCCGAAGTCTACGCATTCCTGCCACTCGCCGTTGAGATATAATGCATAAGTCTGCTGACGATCAGCATCCAGCCGATCCGGGTATAGCTCTCGTGCTTCGCCAAGTAGAGTTAAAGCTCCGTCATAATCTGAGGTATAAAGCATACTTGCCTGCTCTAAAAGGGACGAATACCTCTCCTCCTTTTCTTGTCCCATAATGATTTGCCCTCCGATTATCAAACCGATGGACGCAGCAAACATGACGCAAATCAACGCAATGCGGCCATGTTTAATACTTTGATATTTGCGCCATGCCGCATCAAAGCGGTACATATGGTCAAGGTCGTTGAGGAGCTCGTCCACGTTCTGATAGCGGTCGATGGGTTCGGATTGGATACACTTGCCCAACACATATTCAATACCATGAGAAAGGTTAGGCACAAGTTCTCTGACAGGCACAAAATTATAGGGCGGCTCGTAGGGGCTTTTGCCTGTCAGTAGATGATACATAGTCACACCTAAGGAGTAAATATCTGTCCTCGCATCCGTCTGCGCTTTGCCGAATTGCTCCGGCGCAGCGTAACCCTTAGTGCCAATATAAGTGGTATCTGCGTTGGATTCCTGCTTATACTCACGAGCAATGCCGAAGTCGATAAGCTTTAGACTGCCATCGGGTTGGAGCATGACATTGGAGGGCTTCATGTCCCGATAGATGATGGGGTGAGGCTGTTGACCGTGGAGATAGGACAAAACACCACACAAATCTCGAAACCACTGCACTCCCTGATTCTCATCTACCTTCTTTTCTCGCCTCAGCAGATCATCCAACGTGATTCCTTCTACGAAATCCTCAATAATGTAGATGCAGTCTTGATCCTCAAAAATGTCCACAATGCGGGGGAGCATGGGGTGCTGAAGCCGCTTTAGGATATTAGATTCCGCAAGGAAGTCAAAACGCGCCCCCTGCTGCTTCCGTACCTCTTTGACCGCCCAGCGGGTGTGAAGACGCTTGTGTTCGGCGAGATAGACGGTAGACATACCGCCCTTTCCGATGATGGATTTGATTTCGTATGTGTCATTAAAGGTTGTCATGGATAATCCCTCTCCATTGCAATTTGTTTTCACCCAAAGAGCCGGTCGGGGTAGGCTTGACTACCCACCTCTTTGTCAATCATAGTTCGTACTACTCCTGCCATGTAGGAGACTTTTGTTCGCAAGCAGGGCGGGACAGCAATGAGCCATTCGTCAAAAAGCGAACCAATAATTTCTTTATTATTGGTTTCCCTCTCCATTTTCCAAACAGCAAAAAAAGGCACGATGGAAAGCATCGTGTCTGCCACGGAATCAATCTAGACCGATTGCTTCTTGTGTATGCACTATTTGCGCAGTTTCAACCAACTCCTCTTTTTGGGTTGCGTCTTTCTGCCCACGAAACCGCGTCCTTAGATTCTTCAGAGGAGATAGTTTTACTAGACTCTTGCTCTCACTTGCCTTTACTAAAACAGCCGTGATATTATCCGTTTCACCACGGCCCTTACAAAGTTCTGTCAGGTCGCAAAGTGCATGAGTTAAATCATCCTTCGAATTGAGCAGAGTAGCTTGTAGTCTGCTTCCTATTTCTTCTGGGGATAGCTCATGGACAAACCCATCCGAACAGAGCAGATAAAGAGCATCATGTCGCACCCGCCCCTCGGTAAAGGCTGGTACAATCTCCCCGCCGACGCCGACACACTGAAGCAAAATATTTCTCTGCGGATGATGCCGGCTTTCTTCCTCGCTAATCCGTCCAGCCACAATTTCCCGTGCGACCAGGGATTGATCCTGTGTGAGCTGCGTCAACCGACCTGTTCGCTCATAAATGCGGGAATCACCGATGGTAAGGGTAATATAATGGTCAGAGTAGGCAAAGAACGTACTGACTGTTGTGCCGAGTTGCACACAATTTGCTGCCGAGTAGTCCAGCATAGCATGGTGACACTCATCGATAAGAACAAGCCATTGCGCACGAATCTGCGAGAAATCAGAACCACAGATGGTAGGAAGAATGGGGAGATGCCGATCAAACCATCTACCAAAGGCATTTACGACTGTTGCACTGGCAAGCTCTCCCATTGCCAATCCCCCCATACCATCGCACACAACTGCAAGAACAGTCTCGCCCACATCTGGAATCACAGCCCGGCGCACACATAGACTATCTTGATTTACTGCCTTCTTTACACCAACATCGGTATATGCTGCAATTACATATTCCATCACGTCAGCTCCTCTCGAAGCAGTCTGAATGCTTCATTGCCCAAGCGAATCTCATCGCCGTCGTTGAGTACCTGAGCTGTAAACGGAGTCAAAACACAATTGTTAACATAGGTTTTGTTGGTGGACTTCTGATCGGTGATTGTGCAGTCACCATCTCGAAGTTCAAATTCCGCGTGCTTTCTACTGACCGCTGCATTCCCCGAAACGCAGTAGTCTACCGATCCAAGCTCTGTGCCGACGAGAAATGGGAAGTGGTTTAATTCAATCTTTTCTCCCGTTTTGATGCGCAGAATGAAAAATTTTGTTTTTGGCGCAGGCATACCATCTTCGCCGAGTATAATCGTACCACCTGGATAACCGGGGGAATAGTCCAATAGGTCTGTTTCGTCTTTGGGAGGCCAGTTTCCTTTATCTACTGGGCGCGGTGGTACATAGGGAATGGGCTTGGCCTCTTCCGCGTCTTTTGGCGTCGGCGAGGCCTTTGTAAGCTCCTCGTTTGCGGAAATGACAACCCCAATGCTATCCCGAATGAATCGCTCAAATTCACTCGGAATAAAAGAAGATGGTTGGTCAAGCCACTCAAGGCAAGCGTCAAGGAATTTGGATTGTTCATAGGTACTTCGTACTGCCTTCGCAATTAAAGCACGAAAAAAATCAGCTAGAGATACTTCGTGCTTGCTTGCCACCAGTGGGAGATAAATGAAATGTACACTCCTATCTTTCAGCATGATATATATCTTATCAAGGTCAAGTACGAGATTTTTGTAGCTCAGATAAATCTGCTGCATTCTCTGAAAAGTTTCAAGGCATTGGAGCATAATCTCTGCAAACTGCTCTCTGCTTAAAATGCAAGTGAGATAAAATTCCAGCGTGGAATAATCAGAAATATCATACTGAATAATGTTATTTCTACGCCCCTGAACCGTCATGGGCGGTATTAACATTGGAATCGCTCTAGCTGATAGAACCTGTATTTCTTTCGGATCAAAGTATTCTTTCCACCCTAGCTTTGCGGAAAAGCGGCGTAGATTACCGTCGCGGTCAGCAGTCAATTTCACTTTTTTTACCTCCAGAGTAATTCTTACCCAACATCTTTGGTAGCGCCCGTCGAAGCCGCACCTCGGTTGAACGGTATGCCGTCATGCCCATCTGCGTGACATCCAAAAGTTTTCTGCTTTGCAGGTACAAGACCTCTGCAGATCGGCAGCACATATGAAGTTGTTCTCCAATTTGATACCGTGATTGAATCTCCATAGGAATACGAGTCTGCAAATCGGCTATATGGTTGGAAAGTTCCCTTGCTTCCCTAAGTATCTTTTGTAGGCGATTATTTGCCTCGGAAACCCCGGAGTAGACTACCTTTATCTTCGCCATACTCACATCCCCTCAGAAACGGCGAATCCTTCCCTAATATTATCCTCAACTGCTTGCGCCATATCACGGGAAAGGCGGTCAAGTTCTATGGAAAGCGTTTCATATTTTTGAATCTGCAAATCAATCGCACTACAGAGATACCCAACCTCAGTTCCTGCCCATGTCATGGTCAGTTCCTTCTTATAAATAATAAGCTGATGGGCACAATGAGAGGCTGCGGCACTTTGTTGTTTTAGACGTCGAATCTGCTGATTCATGGTGAAAGTATTCAATGCCACAACCTCTCATCCCCTTTTTGCAGTATTCTACATGACATACGGCACATCGGAAACAAACGATAAATCCGAGGGAAGAAATTCCCAATTACTTTCCCCAATCTCTTCAACATAAACAGCGCACTTGACATATACGCTGGGGTCGGATGCCAAACTTACCGTAACAGTTGTATAACCTGTACTCACAGGACTGACCATGCCTGTACTATCCACTGTGGCGATGCTGGTGTTTTCTGATGTCCATACCACATTGGGGGTACTCTCTCCTTCATCCAAATCCAATTCCAAACGCTTTGGTTCTCCCTTGATGGTAAGTACATATGTTTTAAGATCCAAAAATCTCTCATTTGATGCGCCAATTCCATCTTTTTCGCCAGATGTTTCCGTTTTACTTGCGGTGATCTCACCATTCTCGTCAATCAGAACAGTTTCTTCCCAAAATACCCATTCATAATCGGCCAGAGTATAGTGAGCCGCGTTTTCTTTCGTTATGATATCCCAGGAGCCACTCAGCCCAATCTTATTAACTAGCGTACCTGAACCACCGACATATAGGTTTACTGTCGGGACATATAAATCGGACACAATTTTCAGACTTTCCTGATAGGTCAGCTTAGTAACACCGTTTTCTTCACTGGCTTTGCAGAAGCCGGAAACGCTGGCATTGGCAGATAGTACACCGCCAGCCTTTGCCCCAACATCCATGATTTTGACAATGCCGCAGGCTTCCAGCGTCGCAGCTAGTTCCGCGCCAAAATTGATTTCAATATTTGCGTCTACACTGGCATTTGCCTGAGAGGAGGCAGCGTGCTTCAATTTGCCTTCAGCATATTCCACCTTGGCAGAGTTACCGAGAGCTGCGCTCACGACTAAAGAGCCGTTGGCATCTGCATACAGATAAATATCTACGCACACAGACAGCCCCGTTGCTGCAATAGGGATAGGAACCGTCGCGATATGTAGCCTTTCACTCAAATTCCCTTCAAGGGTTAATGTAGAGGAAATATCGGAGTTCACCTGAATGCTTGCGTTTTCTACGCCGTACGGAATCCCTAGCCATTTCGTCTTTTTATAATCAACCGATGTCGTTACAGTGATGGCATTGATGGAAATATCACCAGTGATTTTATAGCCGCCATAGAAGCTGTTATCAATCTCAAGGTTTTTGCTCCAAGAGTCTGTTGTCCCGTTGAAGTCCTCAATACTCGGCACACCGTCATAAACAAAATTACTTTTCGACAATGCTTGCGCACCTGCACTGGAGCCGATAACGCTGGAACTATGATTGGACCAATCGCTTTCAATACTGCCGTTTCCGATTTCAAAATGGTTGCTATATCCACCGTAGCTGTAGGTTTTTCCGCTAAGTGAAGCCGCACGCGGCACCGATACTAGGGCAGATAGGAACTCTACACGAAAGGTATCTTCATCTTGAGAAACCACGCCCTGCACTTTGGATGAATTGTCCGATTCTGTCATCCAAATGATGTCGTCGGAATCGGCAGAAACCGTCGTACTCACATCGATCTCGTCGTAAAGATCGTACAGAGTTGGCTCCTCTGTGGTAATTACTACCTCTCCGTTGATTTCCTCAATAGCGGCTACTTTATAAGCGATACCAGCTGGTTTTTCTTTCGAAGGGGCGGTGATAAACACCTCGCCAACGCCTACCTCAACAACGCCCGCACCGGTATCAATGGACACCTTTGCCCGTTCCGTGCCCCCTTGCACGACGCTAGAAGGCACTCCTCTCGGGACAATGAAGTTGCCATCCTCTATAGTGTTTTCGTCCACATCTAGATCGGTCAAATCAATCAGATCTTTGTTGACGCTGACCGTGTTCTTTTCCTTGATCGGCGCAGACAAGTAAGCGTTTTGGGCCGCAGAAACAGCAGTTTCGCATTCATCCAGTGTCGCGTGTTTCGAAAGATTACTATCAGAGGCCAATATCCCATATTGAATCGCATATGCGATAGAATAATCGGAATCAAAGACACCATCGGAGTCAAACTGCTCGTCAGTCACTGCAAAGCCAGCAGCGATAGCAGCGGTGCTACCCAGTTCTTCACGAGTCAGCTTTTCATCCGGCTCTAGATTTGCATCGGGGTAGATTGAAAGAACGCCCCATTCCGAGGAGGACTGAACGTAGGGAAACAACGCGGAGCTGGATGGGACATCCGCATAATAAGGATCTTCCTCAATGTAGGATTCCATGCCAAATGCTTCTGCGAGCATGGTAATCCACTCTCCTCGCGTCACGGAATCAGCGCTCCCGGAATCCTCCTTGTTTCCACAACCACTGAGAGGAAGTAGGTTTATCAACAAAGCAAACAGGATACAAAATGATAAGATTTTCTTCTTCATGGTCGCGTCCTCCAAATGTAAAGAATATATGTTTCTTCGAGCTTGCGCCCGTTGTTTTCGTAGTCAGACTGTTCGGGGGATGCTGTTGCATCCCCCGAACAGCAAAACAGGATTAGATAAACTGGCTTGCAGCATTGGACTGAAGCGTACCTTCCGTCGTTTCATACTGCTCAACGGTGTTGTCAAGGAATTTGGCGTAGCTTTCAATTACTTCGCGGTAGGAATTAAATTTGGGCTGCATCCCAGTAATTTTGGATCGAATCGTGTCAGAGGTATCGGAAGTCCACTCACTTTCTAGAGCGTTGATGGCATTCTTAATCTGCATCAGCGTTTCATCTAGGGATTTGTTGTGGTTGCGGATCTGCTGCGTCTTCGTTCTGACTTCGGCAAATGTAATCTTAATATCGGCCATGATAGACACCCCTTTCCTTAGCTTCCCTGGCTCAGAGTTTTAGCTCTAGCTGCTACGTCATCCTGCGTTGCGCGGTAAGATTCAGCGACTTTACGCAAATATGCGGCGTAGTCACGCATCAACTTTGTCATACGCTGAAAGTCATCCCGGAAGCCCTCGATTTGGTTGGTGAATGCAATGTTATCTTCACCAGCCCATGCATTCTGAAGTTCTCGTACGGTTCCAAACAGAGAGCCGTACTCACTTTCGTACTGGTCGGCCAGTCGATCCACCTGACTTGCGGTGCTATTCAACCGACTGGTTTCAACAATAATTTTCCCTTGTGCCATGTTCATGCTCCTTTCATTATTTTAGCTACTATATCAGCATAAGCCTGGAGCCATTTCGCAAACCCAGCTTCCATGCGCTCATGTTAATATTAAGAATTGCACCGCTTTCACGGTCACAGAGAATAGAGGAACTGTCTGACAGATACAGAGAACCCGATAATTGAGATATAGCCTCTGAAATCAAAGCTGTAATTTGCCCCAAGGCCATATCTGCTGGAACGGCAACATCGTAGCTCTTCTGTGCAGCTGGTACGTATATATCAAAGAGTAATCTGTTCATCGCTCCATCTCCTCCTCACTATGTTCACCTACAATCAGCTTCATCAAAACGGGTTTTCCACGCTTCACAAGATATCCGTAGTGCGGTGGGATTTCAGAGTACATGCTGTTTGTCAGTTTTCCGATTCTCAGCGTATACTGATCCGCAATACCGTCCCCCACCCAAACGCCATTTGTGTCGCTGATATGCTTCTTATACCACGGCATAGAACTGTATGTGGACAGCTCTTTTGGGTTGTCACAAAAAATAAAGCGGATGTTGTAGTGCGGTTCGGCCTTTTCCAAAAGCGTATTCCACTCATCGCTGATTTTCTCGCTCAGACTCTCACACAGTGTCTGAACGCCGGTAACGATGATGTATTCCGCAGCATATGCCTCTGCCTTGCGCCCTTCGGAAATCGCTCGCTTATAGGTATTATTGCGTCGAACCATTTCCTTGAACAGTTCTTCAATGCTCCCCATAAACCCAGCTTTTAGATAGTTGTAGGAAAACTCCGGAGACTCTCGAACGATGCCCAGGGCATCTAGAACAGTGAGTGAACCGTCCAGCTTTGCAACCTGCTCACAAATGCCCTGAACCGTATCGCCAAGCTCGTCTATGTTCTGAGACAACACCATGGTAATAATCGATTTGCTGAGATCCAGTGTGCCGGGGCGCAGGGACGCTTTTTCAATTCCGATGGGAATAGCTGACTCGGAGTATTTATCGCCAAAAAAGCCCGGAACAACTCTATCGGGCAACATTGGGATTGGACGGGCACAAATTCCACAACTGCTTTCAGAAAGCTTCGCAACGAAGCCGTGGAGTGCCTGCTGACTGGAGTCCTTCGCAAAGTGTGCAGTTTGGAATTCATACACCCTGTCTGTCTTGAAAATTCCACGGCCTTCGAGCTTAGAGGGGTACACACCGCCGGTACCACCGAAAATGCCTATGTAATCCGAGGTATCGTTCAGTTGAAGTGCATAGACTGTTCCAAAGTTTTGAGCAACGCGATAGCGCACTGTGTTGGCCGCGTTTGCGGTAATAAGAAAGTAGATTCCATATTTGTTACACTCGCGAGTAATTTGGATTAGAGCATCATCTAGACTTTCAAACTGTTCAGCAAAGGCGGCGTAGTTACGAATAATCACAAGAATCTGAGGAAGGATAATCCCACCGCTTTGACAGTAGCTTTGATAATCTCCATTCCCTTCGGCAAACCGCGTTTTCCTCCGAGCGATCTCCTCCCGAAGCATTTTGAAAAGGCCGAGGATTCTCTCACCATCAGAAGAAAGTAGTACATTTCCGACCTGCGGAGCATCCTCAAAAACGCGGAGGGTTTCCTCGCCCAAATCAACAATATAGATGTTCAAATGCTGTGCATCATAGCTGCGGAGAAGATCGACCAGCATAGTATTAAGAAACGTGGTCTTTCCGCTACCCGCGACGCCATAGAGCAAAGCGTTTCCGTTTTTCGTGAAAGGAAGTGTAAGCAAACCCTGGAACTGATTAAATGGATCATCATACTCTCCGATGATTGGATTGAGTTCACAGGATTGGACTGTGTGCAAATATTTCTCAGTTAAGTCGTCCAAATATATCCATTCTGGGATTGGGGGTAGCCAAAGTTGCCTTGCGGAAACATTTTCTGCCTTGCCAAGTTCGGAAAGGTAGCGAACAATCGCGACAACCTGACTTGTTCCTCCATTCATAGCTTCGGATTTTGGACGAACTTCCAGCAAAACACGACCAAGATCATCCACGACGGCGACGCTGTCATCCCGTTTCTTTTCCACCTGTTCAGCGGGGATATAGGGCGCGCCGCACCATGCGGACTGTCCCAGTTCAAAGAGATCATTAAACCCAACCTGTAGGTAAAAGCGACCGGTATCCTTTATCTCTGCTGCATCGGGACGCTTCAGCATTTCCGCACTGTCCGATCGTTCCTGCACTTTCAGACAGACACGGAAACGGCTGTTGCTCCAAATCTGATCGTCAACCACACCCGTAGGCTTTTGCGTAGCCAAAATCAAGTGAACACCCAAACTACGGCCAATGCGGGCGGCTGAAATGAGTTGCGCCATAAAATCAGGCCGCTGTGTCTTTAACTCTGCAAATTCATCCGACACGATAAGCAGGTGAGGAATCGCTTCGGTCACTACACCACTCCGAAACAGCTTTTGGTATTTATAGATATCCATAGTGCCGCTGCCGGAAAGTTCCTTTGCTCGATTGAAAATGCCCTGTCGCCTGCGTAGTTCACTTTGAATTGAGATCAGCGCTCGGTTGACTGATGCACCATCCAAATTGGTAATCGTGCCCGCAAGGTGAGGAATCTTTATCCCGTTGGTCGCATCTTCAAATGCACCGGCTAGCCCGCCTCCTTTGTAGTCAATCAGGATGAAGGCTACTTCATCGGGATGGTAGTTGACCGCCATGGACAGCAGGTATGTAATCACAAATTCTGATTTGCCAGAACCGGTCATGCCCGCAATCAGTCCATGGGGGCCGTGAGCTTTTTCATGCAAATCCAAATAGATAGTATCTCCGCCCTCGCCAACGCCGACTGGTACCTGCAAAGAGTTGACAGAACTGTTTTCTTTCCAGCGGGTTTGGGAATTCAAGTGTTCAACTTTTCCCGCGCCATACAGTTCAAGAAACGGAAGGATCTTGGGGAGAGTGTATTGCTCTGCACGTGTGTGCAGGACAAGATTGCCAAGAATTCTGCAGATTTGCTCCACATTACTTAGGTCGGACAACTCAGGTTCGAAACTTATTTTTTCGTCAACAGGATCGGAACGATGGTACAGACATGGAATATTGGAGGAAAGGTCAATTAAAAGGGAGCATATCTTCGGCAAGTCACCGAAGTTTTGTGCGATGGTAATCGCACAAAACCCAACATTTTCTTTCTGTGCACCTATTTTTTCGAACAGGGGAATCCTCTCCATGAGGGAGGTATCCGTCGCGATTAAAACATAGTAAGTAGATATCTCGTTGGGATGGGCGGTGACGCATTCCGACCTCTCATTCCAAACATGCTCTAAATAGAGCGCAACCGCTTTTTGTTCGTCCGCACCCACAGCAAAGAAGCGCATATCCTCGTTTTCGTCCTTCATGTGGGGCAGCAACCGATAAGGCTTCCAAATTGACCGTTCCGTTTCCTCCGTGAAGATCACCAGTTTCACATCTCGGTAACTGTGCAGTGTAGCAATTTGCAGAATCAGGGTTTGCAAGAATTTGTCCGCGGTTTCGTGTTCGCCCGAAATCCCCACGAACGGATTGTTTAACAGCGAGCAGGTGATTGGAGCACTAGATAGCGTCTGCGATTCCGCGCTCATACGGTAAACTTCGTTTTGAAGCAGATCGGTATCCACTGAAAATCTTTTTTCAGGGTATTTGATTTCAACATCCATGGGGACATCACCTATTCCGAGGCGAAGACATAGAAAATCTCTTTGCCTAATGGTGCGTTCCCAAAGAGTTCCCTCCCGGTTCAAGGCCCTTGCTTCACACTCGGTTATGCTTGGCGCGTTTTCCAGTAGAATCGTTTTTTGCGTTTCGCCAAGCTGGTAAATCTCGTTGCGAATCTGGTCCAAATACTCTCGATATCGATTTTGTCGGAGCGTTTCTGCCTGCTTCACTCTTTTCTTTTCGCTTCGCTTCGTAAGAAGCGGCCAAAGCAGCGTCCCACAAAGCATGGAGAACGACATAATGATGGTCGGAAGCGCGGTAAGGGGAGTTGATGTTCCGTTCATCAGATTGATGACTGCTACTGCGGCCATCACTACAGCGGTCAAGCCCATGGTCAGTGCTGGTCCCAAAAGCAAGGCAAGCGGGGTTTCTTCAGGCTCTTGCGGAGGGGGCGGCGGATCAATGGTCAGAAAAGATTTCTCAATTCCACGAGATAACCTAAGCGAACACTGATAAGTCTCCGGTACAGATTCCTCCCAGTTTTCTGTCGCGCTATCTGGCTCCTGGCGCGCTAGTTCCGAAACAGATGTTGAGGAGATTCTCAGCGCAGAGTCAGGATTATTCACTGCAAAGAAACCGTTTCCAACAACAATCTTTAGCCCCATGATATAAACCATGTCGCCTGGCACCAGCCGCGTGGTCGCAATTCGCTGTCCATTCACAAAGGTTCCATTTCTACTCTGTGCATCTGTGATGCTCCAGCCTTGATTTTGCCAAATCAAAATGGCGTGTTGAGAGGAAACATACTTGTTGTCGAATATGATTTGATTGTCCTGTGTGCGACCAATATTCAGACGGCAGTTTTCTTTGACGCAATACTTTTTGAAAATCTGCCTATCCTCGGTTGCAGGCTCTACATAGAATTGATATTTCTCGCCAGTCTCACGGTTTTTCGCACTAATGACCTGATACTCTCCAGTGAGTTCAATGGACGCCGCTTCCCGATCCTTCATGTCTATGAGCTTCATAGTTCGGCTGCCGAACAAAAGCCACCGACCCTGAACACCTTCAACATAAGCGGCGTTCATACCGATTCCAACCGTGTCATTGGCGGATAGCCAATACCGCCCACTTACTCTTTGAGGGAGCGAAAGGGTGGAAAGTTGTTTAGGGGTTATCATTGTAATGACCATATCGTTCCACCAACCTGTTTCAAAATATTGATTTCTCGACACAAGCATAACCGCTAGCATAGAAATCGACAATGGTAATGTAAAAAAGCAAGCAAAAAATGTAATAAATTACAGTATTTTTGAGAAAGCGCAATTCCCCATATATGCGAGAAACAGTTCTCTGACCTCTTTGCGTTTACTTTGACTGATTGGGATTTTAGCTCCGTTCTGCATTTGAAAACTGTCCCCAAAGAACCGTGCAACGCGTTCCATATTGACCAGGTAACTTTTATGGCATAGAAGAAATCTCTTGTCTAATCGGAATGAAAAGTGACTCAGTTTGTCATAGGTTTCAATCAAATCGTTGTCCGTGACAATTTTCAAGACACGCCCATGACTTTCCACATACAGAAGAGATTGCGGAGAAAGTACATGAATCCTATTTCCCTGAGGGACAACGATACTGCTTGCCTTCACGGTTTCCAGCGTATGACGTGCACGGTGGACGCTTTGAATCAATCGTTTCAAGTTCACCGGCTTCATCAGAAATCCACAGTGCCGAGTTTCATAGACCTCAGTGCAATAATCCATTTTCGATGTCATATAAATAATCTGAAGTGGAGAAGTATCTCTTAGTGAATTCTTGATAATCGAAATTGCAGATTTTCCGCGCAACTCAATCTCAGTGAGGAGGATATCCGCGTCACAGGAATCCGAGCGCAGAGACACTTCAAGTGCAGAGGGCCCGTACAGATACTCAACAGCGCAGGGGTCAAAATTCCTGTGTAAAGCCGCAGCGAGCTTCTCAAGAAATACGGTATCTGTATCACAAATCATAAATCGGATTATAATGTTCCCTCCTTCGCAACCGTTTTGTTTGAGAACAAGCACTGCGGTGGTTAAGAAAGTACAGGTTGTTAACCAACAATCACATTGCATTTTCGACAAAGTTTTGCTATACTTGTTATACCTAAATGTTGAGATTGACAGCACAAATCAAGGTTTCAATAATTGGTTAACAACTTGTACTTTTATCTTCAATTCGCGATTCAGTAACCCACTTCATAAAGGTTCGATGCGTCACTCCAAGTTGTCTTGCGGCTTCACGTGCGGAAATGGTTCCTTCGCACCACACCTTTTTAACCTTGTCAAACGTTTTGGGTCGTTCTAAAGGTCTACGTCCAAACCGTACACCTCGCGCCTTAGCCGCAGCAATTCCCTCGGCTTGTCGCTGACGAATGAATTCTCGCTCGGTTTGAGCAACATAGGATAAAAGCTGGAGAACAATGTCGGCAATCAGTGTTCCAGTCAAATCTCTACCCTGCCGAGTGTCCAACAATGGCATATCTAAAACAACGATATACACCTTCTTTTCTTTTGTTATAATCTTCCATTGCTCTAAGATCTCCTCATAATTTCGCCCCAGCCGGTCGATACTCTTGATAACAAGTGTGTCCCCCGGTTTTAGTTTTTTTAGGAGACATTTGTATTTTGGGCGGTCAAAGTCTTTTCCGGAGCGCTTATCAAAAAATGTATTCTGCCTGTCCACCCCAAACTCCTGCATTGCAATTCGCTGCCGATCTTCGTTTTGATCTCTTGATGATACCCTGATATATCCGTAGATCTTGCCTTCCATATGGCTTCCTCCTCATAAAAGATATACTTATTTTAGAGGAAACCCTGACTTGTGCTCTAGAGGAACTCCATGTCAATCGTAAGTGATACATCACTATTCTATCACGCCTTCCCGAAATAGTGAAGTATCACTAATGTAAAAAGCCCGAATGATTTATCATACTAGTGACAAATCATTCGGAGGCATTACTATGAATACTCAGCAAGCCATTGCTGAACGTATTTTGCAGCTATGTAAAGAGCGCACGTTAACACCAAACGGCCTCAGTAACTTAGCTGCCGTTCCGCAAGCTACAATTAAGAGCATTTTAAATGGCGAGAGCAAAAACCCTGGTACAGTTACCATTAAGAAACTATGCGACGGTTTAGAGATTACACTAGGCGAGTTCTTTTCCGCGCCTGTATTTGATACGTTGGACCAGGAAATAAAGTAAATTTGCCCTTGAAGGGTAAAATCGATGTCGTTAGTTGTTAGCGGTTAATGTAGCTAGCTATAATCTATTCCCGAGGTACATATGACTTATCGTGAATTGAATGACTTGTTTTTTAAGGTGTGGGCGGATAAACACGGCATTATCCGCAGCAAACCTGTCATGGTGATTTACCGTATGAACCGTGCGGCTGGTGCGGATGGGTTGGACAGCGTCGTGAATCAGTCTCTTCTTGCTGCAGAGCTTACAAAAGCTAACCTAACACTTATGAAGGAGAGCAGAAAATAACCTTATCTTTACCCTTTTCGACTATTGCCGCAGTTGAATACACACCTTGTCACTTGATGAGATGATATACGATTACCATCTAGGAAAAGCAACTCAAGTAGGATGATAAATACGAAAGAGAAGGTCGCCATATGGCGACCTTCTCTTTTTATACTATTGTCTTATGCTTTCATTTCCTTTGGGAAGGCAAGTCTACTATGGGTATAACCCAGTTTCCCAATCATTTCGCACATGGCCATTGCAGCCTGTCCTGGCTCAATAACCGGGACGGTATAACCTGCACGAGCGAGGTTGGATTCAACAGCTTGAGCAACACTAAGCATCCCAGTACAGCCAAGGACAAAGGCTTCTGCACCATCAGACTTGATGGCTTCAAATGCTTGATTTGTGAGATGCTCAATGAGCTGACTATGATCCTCCAGCCCCAAAACCGGCATATTGACGTTCCGAATACTCACGACGCGGTTTTCTAGCTTTGCATTATGAACATGCTCCCACAGCATAGGCTGGACATTATCGAGAACGGTGATAATACCGACTCTATCCGCTAAGCCCAAGGCGAAAAGGATCGCAGGCTCAAAACCACCGAAAACAGGGAAATCGGCCTTACATCTTGCTGCACTTACACCGGGATCACCAAAACAATTGATGAAACTCGCTCCAAACCCTTTCGTGAGATTCTGCTCAATGGTTCTGTACACATAGCGTGTATTAAGTACCTCATCATATGCGGACTCAATAGAAGGCTTCCCTCCATGTAAGCGCTCATGTACGACTTTGGTAGGATCGGCATAGCCGTTCTGATGAAGAGGCTCTTCGAGATACTTCTTCATGTCCTCGCTGATAATATCGAAATTTACAGGGATTACATCTAAGATTTTCATGTCGATACCCTCCCTTATACATTCTTTGCCGGCGGCGTGTAGTAGCTGAGCCTGCTGTGGAAGTATCCCATGTGTGTGTTGAGCTCAAGCCAACGAGCAGCAATTTTATTTGCGTCAAGAATTGGAATACGGTTTTGGCAGGCATCCTGAAGAGCTGTAGCTAGATCGTAATCTGCGCTGCTGCCTTCCGGGATGAAGGATCTTCCGATGATGATGCACTGAATACCGCCGCTAATCATCTGATCAACGATGGGGGCAAGCGTGCTGATTGTAGGAATGTCGGTCGAATCAACAGACTTGATCATCTTGATTCTACCATCGAGACCTGCGCCTGCAATCCGGCGTTCCAGCGTAGGAACGATAGACTTGGGCCATGTAATGATGCCGACATTCTCGCCGATTGCCAGTGAAAGGAGAGTGGCGGGATCGAATGCATCAAAGACAGGTCGAGCAGTAGCTTCTCGAGTTGCCCGCGTTGTCTTTTCATCAGCAAAATGGGGGATAAAAGAGCCAGCCCAATACTCCGTTTTCCCTGTGTCTACGTATCTATCCTTTGCAAGCTGGAGAATCTGGGGGCCGTTTCGAACCATGTCCTGCTCAGTGATTGTAGGTTCGCTTGCGAGGGGTTCACCGCTATCTGTATATACGATACCGGTCATTTTATCAACGGGAACACCAGATGTATTGTTATACAGATTGTTCTGGAGATGCTGGAGCAAAGAACCACTATGGCTGATTGTACCGCCAGAGAAAGCGGTTTGCAGATTCATGCTGCGTGTCTCACTCATGGGCTCACGATTCTTCTCAAAGAAAGGAACATACTGGACGAAATCGCCGTAGTAGCCGTTTGCCTCGAAAATGGGTTTGAAGCAGGTGTAGGCCTTTTTGTTATCCCACCAGTAATAGTGTGCCGGGGAGAGGAAGACGGTAACGCTCTGACCGACCTTAATGTCAACAACGCTGTCGTTAGTAAGAGGCTTGCGTGTATCGGTGTCAACCATGCTGATCAAGTCAGGTGCGGTCATATAAATCTCGTCTGTAAGGACACCCTTTTCGTACTTGCCGACGACCAGGCTTTCGTTCTGGAATACGATGCACAGCTTGTAGTCGGAACGATTCGGATTACTAATGATAATCTTACCCTTATCAAAACCGCCTGCTCCATCGGTGATGATATCTTCAATCTTACCGCTATAGAGTTCCTTAATCTGAGGCATTACGGAGTGCAGTGCATCATAAAGCGGCATATCCACATTATCCAAAGCAGCGCCGATCCTCTTTGCATAAGAGATGTAGTTGATACCGGCATTTGCCTTCATCTCGGAAGCGGACATAAGCCAAGTCGAGAATCCGACGAGGGAATACCAGTCACCGCCAAGCTTCCGAGCCATTGCTTCAGCAGATGCTGCATTTTCGGGCCAGGAGATGTAGCGGTATTGGGGCTCTCCCTGCTTATGGCCAGCCATAGCAAGAGGTGCCGGAGCAAAGCCTCGTGCATTTGTCAGACATGTATTCAAAGCTGGAACAGCTCGACCATTAGCATCAACATCAACGACGCCAATCTTCTCTCCACGGTTTGCCGCAATAATCGAGAGGAAAATGGGCACCATGGTGTTAAAGCCACCCATCTCAGCGCTGTACAGGTATCCAAGTTCATGCCCGTCGGTTTTGGCAGCAATCTGAAGGGTTTTATATGCAGCAGGGAGATCGCTGGAGAGTTCTGTGGGATCAATCGCAGTGGGTTTACCGAGAGCAGCTACCATGCAAGCGTACGCACCGGCGTCCATTTCGTCAACATCATAGAGGTCGAACTCAGGAGTATATCCCATGTTTTCCAATTGCGTCAGCAGCTTCATTCCGTACTCGTAGGAACCACCGCCGCCAGCACCGAGGAATGCAGAGCCTTTCAGGACATGGATAATGTCCTGCTTATTATACTTCTTCATAGTCAGAATTTCCCTCCTTATCTGTCATACTCATTGCCGTTGTAGTCGATGAACTTTCCAGAGTAACTGACTCTGTCGAGGATGGGGTTCCAGCACTTATATGCATTCTTGTCGGACTTCCACCAGTTTTCGGGTGAGGCAGAGATTATCACTGCGATCTTGCGACCAATCTTCATATCCTCATCGACATTTGTCAGTGGCATGCACGTGTTGTAGTCAATTATGCAAATACGATCTGGGACGGTAATACACGCCTTCCCATCTTCGTATGCCACGATGTTTTCATTCTGGAAAGAAACCTTATATTCCTTCCCGTCCTCGCCTGCGATTACAGTCTCACCGACATCAAAGCCTGCACTTACATCACGCTTAAAGCTCTTGACGGTACCAAGGCACAGCGCATGAATCTTATTGTTGAAGAAGGATTTGAGTTCTGTTAGCTTTTCCTCACTATAAGGAGTACCAACATTCAAAGTCTGACCGACGGAGTTTGCGAGGGACAAACACTGAGGGCAGGCATCTTCTTTGAGTTCACTGCTGGTAAGAGCCCACGTAGAAAAGCCGACCTGTCCGTACTGGATAGCGAGAGATCTCGCTATCCCTTCTGCAGTTTTGGCGATATCCTCTGCAGTGTCCGAGTCTTTCTTACGCGTCCATGCCACGTAGCGAGACATGTCTTGTACGGACGCCCCCTTTTCGTGCCCCTGGATGCCGACCGGTGCCGGGGGGAATCCTCTTGCTGTGACCAGGCATGTGTTAAGTTCCGGAACAGCCCGCCCATTTGCGTCGGCATCCACAACCTTAATACGCTGATCCGGAGTTTTGCTGGAGACGATGTGGAGCATGATAGGCACCATCGTATTGAGACCGCCCATCTCACCGCTATAGAGGTAAGATAGATTCTTGTCCTCTACTCTGAAGCCCTCTTTCAACGCCGCGAAAGCACCGGGCAAGTCATCTTCGAACTTCTGCATATCAACATTAGACGGCGCACCCAAGCCGGCAACGGTGGCAGCCATAGTTCCGGACTCCATCTCATTTACAGCGATGAGATCTAATCCAATGTCATAGCCATCGTCTTCGACCTGCTTGAGCATTTTGAGGCCCAAGTCCAATGCGCCGCCACCGCCGGCACCCAAGAATGCGGCACCCTGCAGCAAGTATTCGATATCCTGCTTGTTGTAATGAATCATAGTCTCATTCCTTTCTGTTTTAATGTTTGCGAAAAGGCACTGCATTGGGTACATAATCGTGTATCAAAATGCAGTGCCTTACCGCATTTTACGTTGATGGGTGAAGACAGAATTTACTTGCTCTGAGCAAGAACCTCCTTCAGAAGTCTAAAGGTTCGTTCGGAAGAGGAGATGCTCAAATGCTCACGCGGTGTGTGAACATCAGCCATAGTCGGCCCGATAGAAACACAATCCAAGTGAGGAATGCTATCTGCGAACAGACCGCATTCAATTCCGGCGTGTACCGCCTCAACGGTTGCATCAGCATGGAACAGCTTCTTGTATGCTGCGAGGATGGTATCCTTGACGACGGAGTGAGGATTGTAAGCCCAACCGGGGTAATTGCCGTCGGTTACAGTGACGCCTCCGGCAAGTTTGACGATGCCGGTGATTTTCTCTACGATCCACCACTTTTGTGCAGTGATCGAACTGCGGATGGTGTTAGAGAATGTCAACTCGTTCTCCTCAAGCTTCATGACACCGAAGTTCGTGGACGTCTGCACAAGTCCGGGCATATCTACGCTCATTGCCTGTACGCTGTCGGGAAGCGCAACCAAAACAGAATACACCTTCTCGGTACTTCCCGCAGTGAGGGCAGAGATAGCCCCTGTTTTCATACATGTTGCATCCACAGCCATGTTGGGCTCTGCCGTAGCATATTCGCTGGCGTACTGAACACCAAGTGCTTTAATGATATCGCAGACTGCAGCAGCCTTTGTATCCTCAACGACGATCTGCGCTGTAGCAGAGGCGGCAATAGCAGTATCGCGGGAGCCACCATCCAGTGTGGCAAGTCGATAGTCTTCCTTGGCGGCCAACTCGCACAGAAGACGTCCCATAAGGGAATTGGCATTTGCTCGACCCTTATCAATTTCAACGCCAGAATGTCCGCTGACAAGTCCTTTGATCGTGATATTCAAGATAGCGCCATTGGCAGACTCGCGAGCAACAGGAATCTTGCTTCGAACATTAACTCCACCAGCACAGCTACACATCAAAACTCCTTCATATTCGGAGTCCAAATTGATGAATTTGTGCCCGGTCAGCTTACTGCAATCCAAAGCGAATGCACCGACCATACCGATCTCCTCGTCGGCGGTGATGAGCGCCTCGATCGGAGGATGCGGGAGAGTATCATCGTCCAAAATTGCAAGGATCATGGAGACAGCGATACCGTTGTCACCACCAAGCGTTGTGCCGCTTGCACGAATCCAATCACCGTCTACCACGGGCTTGATAGCATCCTTAGTAAAATCGAAAACCAAGCCTTCATCTTTTTCACAGACCATATCGTGGTGTCCCTGAAGGATGATGGTGTCAGCTTTTTCATATCCTGGACTGCCCTTCTTACGGATGATAACATTGTTGGCATTGTCGCGATAGTACTCCAAACCATGATCTGTCGCAAACTTTACAAGATACTCGGCAATTGCATCGGTATTGCCGGAGCCGTGCGGGATGGAGCAGATTTCTTCGAAATACTTAAATACTTCTTTGGGCTCATAGTTTGCCAAAACTCCCATAGTATGTACATCCTTTCTATAACGGTAATGAGGTGCGGACTGTAAGTTAATTATGGCAGAAAGGGTTGACCTTCTCACTCTTGACCAACTTAATGAGGATGAAATAAACAATCATAGCTACGATAACGGCATTGATCGTAGGAATAAGGAACTTGAATACCATACCGAAAGCAGTACCGCAGGCCCACGAGATAAGTCCCAGCCAGTTGACACCCTTAAAAGGTTTCCAGTCTTCCTTCTTGCCCTTACCCAGGATCCAATAGTCTGCGATAACAACACCGGCCATGGGGGGAACAAGGACACTGATGAAACTCAGGAACGGAGTGAAATAATTCATGATACCGACAATGGAGAGTACAGTACCAATGGCTCCGGCAATAAGAGTTACGATTGCGCGCTTGTCATCCTTCATTTTGAAAACACCGACGATAGCAATGCCGCCAGAGTATGCATTACCACAGTTCGTGGTCCAAGTTGCCAGGATCAGACACAGCAGACCGACCAAAGGCAGGCCGATACCGGAGAACATGACGGTAAGGTCATAGTTGCCGGTAGTCTGTGTCAGAATACCGCCGATTCCCAGCACGAGAATGGATGCAGGAAGAACACCAAGGACGGAAGACTTAATTGTATCTCCGCGGCTTCTGCTATATCGAGTATAATCGCTGGATAAAACGGCACCGACAGCAAAACCGGAAACAGCCAGTGTAGTGCCGCCAATGAAGGTGATGGGAGCAGCCGGTTCATAGTTCCGCAGGATTTCAACTGCATTGCCCTTAAGAGCCACAATTAGACCCCAAACCAGCATGATTAGCAGGGCGGGTACAGCAATCTTGTTCAAAAAATCAATAACTTTGATGCCATACACGGCGGTAAGCAGCATCGCAACACCCCAAATAGTGTCGGAAAGCCAGATTGGGAAATCAACCCCGCAGAAGTCCTTTAGAATAGTGCAAAAAGCTGTGCCACAAACGGTCGTTTGAACGCCGAACCAGCCGATGCCACAGATAGCGATAATCAAGCCGGAAGCCACCGTGGAGCCCCGTTCACCAAACGCCCGAGAGAAGATGGCGGTTGTCGGCATACCAAGATCAGACCCTTGAATGCCAATGAGGATCATGTAGATGCAGACAAGCACAAAGCCTGCAATCATGGCTAGGAATGCAGGTCCAATCTTCATACCTGCACCGATCATGCCACCAACCATCAAAGCAGGAACGCAGATCGCGCTACCCATCCAAATGAACATGATGGACGTCCAAGGTCGCCGTTGTTCGGCGGGTACCGGTTCATATGTCGTGGTTTCAACAGCACTATTTGTATTCTTTTCCTCCATTTGATTCGCCTCTCTTTCATTTTAGTATTATTTCTTAGTTCGCTACTTGTTGAAGAGGAGGGAGAGGGAAGCACGGAGAGAATCAATGCTTCCCTCTCTAAGTAAGGATTCCTCCTGTAAAGGAGCTCTACCTAATAACTGATTAGAAGCGCACCTGCTTGCCCTTCATTCCGACACGCTCAAGCTCAGGCAGCCAACAGGTGTACGCCTTATGATCCTCATCCCACCAATTAGGGTGAGCAGGTGTCATGGTAACCAGCAGTTTCATTCCTTCCTTAGTGTCAGCATTGGTCAGGGGAGTCAAGGTGTCCAAATCGACAAGGCCGATGCCCTCGGGCGCGGTCATGATCGTCTTGCCCTTTTCATCACGCAGAATGAGATTTTCATTCTTGAAGTCGATGAAATACTTATGACCATCATCACCCTTGACAACAGTCGTTCCGAAATCGAATCCGCCCTCCTGCTTCAGATCCAGCTTTTCAATCGTGCCGCGGCAGAACTCGCGAACCGTCATGACCTTTTTCAGCTCATCCATCAGGTCAGTGTGCTTTTCTTTCGCTGCAAGGAATGCCTTACCAATATTCTGTGCTTCTGTTACGCAACCAATGGCGAGTGCCTTGGACATCTCAGCCTTATTCATGCCCCATGTAGAGAAGCCGATTCTCATGTCATAAAGCATGCACATCTGGCGCGCAATCTGCTCACCGGCATGATCGTTGATGGGATACACAGCAATCTGATTGCCTTCGTAGCTCCCAAGGCCCATGGGCTTGGGAGGGAAGCCATAGAAGGAATTCAGAGTTGTATTCAGCTCAGGAACAGCTCGACCATTAGAATCAACGTCCAAGAACTTAATGCGCTTAACGGGATCCTTGTCGGACAGAATCGCGACCAACATAGGAACGAAGGTATTAAAGCCGCCCATTTCGCCAGAATATAGATACTTCACATGCTTGCCTTCAGCGAGGAACGCCTTCTGGAAAGCGCGGAATGCGTGAACGGCATCAGGGCCGAACATCGGAAGCTTGCTGTCTAGCATAGCGACAGGCGAACCCAAACCGGCGACCATGGCGGCGTATTCGTCATCGCCGATTTCATTCAGCTCCAGCAGATCAAGCTCGATGATTTCGCCTGTTTCCTCAAGCTTCTTCAGCATATCCAAGCCGAAACACAGAGAGCCGCCGCCACCAGCGCCCAACAGGGTTGCACCATACAGAATCTCAACAATGTCTTGCTTATGCAGCTTTCTCATTTTCCTATCCTCCTGTTAGTAGTTTTGGGAAGTATAACCCACTACCATGAGGATAGCATTGTTTTTTGTTTCATTAAAGCAAACTTGGGACAAAATGCAGCACCATTTTTTGTCCTGTCGGACAAAAAATGGTGCTGCACAGAACTATGGATTCCGCTTAAGACGGATAGATGCTACAGCCAAGTAAATATCATATGCTTCAGGCATACGAGAGATACTGTGGCCTATCGTTTCTTCAATGCACTTGAGCCTATATTTGATGGTGTTTTTGTGGACATTCATGTAGTCAGCAGTACGCTGCATGCTTCGGTCAGCATCCAACATATAAACTTCCAATGTGGTCATCAAGTCGGCTTCACGCTTCTGCGTGAGGAGCTGATCTGCTAGAGACATGGATGAAGTATTAGCGTTATCTTTTGCACGACCGACCACGGATACTTCACCTCCGGTGACAACTTGTTTCCGTGGGAAAAGAATGGAGATTTCTTTTTTATAGTTTTGAAATGCCCAATATGCGTGTTTTACATCCTGTGTTGTTTCAAAAGTGTCGTTGATGATTACACAGCAAAGGAGGCCTCGTACTTCTAGTTCATGTAAAAGATTTGGCAGGTCATCATCAATTCGCTCACGCCGGCGATCTGCAAATACGATTACTGTGTCATCAAATATGTCTGTCAAGAAAGTGTTCTTATAGACCGAGATAAAGTCCTTAATTATCTCCCGCATTTTTTGTAGACATATGAACTCGTGACTACCGTCTTTAAGGTAGAAGAAATATGCACAAGAAAGATTATCGACATTAATCTTAATTGCATTTGCAATGTGCCTCATTTTTTCGGGCTCATCGTTAATGATTGAACTCACAAGTTGCTTGGTATCAAGTTGGCCATAGTTTTCAGTCCAAAGATTTATATATGTCTTGATAATGTATTTGATTTGCTTACAGCTCTCCTGCGTTAGTGAACCCTTCTCTTTTACGACCAACATATAAAGAATCGATCCAGTGCTTTGAATTGTTTCAATGTCAGCTAGGTAGGTCTTTCCATCGATATAGACTTCTTGGACACCGGTTATTTGAGCGGTGTCATTCGTAAGGGTGGTATAAAATTTGTCAGCAGGCAAGTTGCGGCCATTTGGCCATTCCGCCATGTTGAGCATTCGACCTAGTTCATCCATCAAGTAAATAGAACATTGGACGCGATCGCGGATAATTGCAACTGCATTATTAATTGAACGTTGAGAAGTGCCGAGGTGTGATATCCGTTCAATGACCTCTGTAGTGAAGTAAGAGTTCTCCCTACGATCATTGATAATGGCCTCCATTATTTCACAGATCACATCGCTGTATCTTAAGTCAAGACGTCCTTCAGGCATGACTATTATTGGCATTTCCAACTCATTTGCTAAGTCAATTACTCGTGGGTCGATTGATGGAAGAATACTACCCACATAGAAAATGATAATACCAGCTTCGCCTTCTTTGTGAAGGGCGTGAATCGCCTCACATTGCGCATCTACACTATCTCTATAGGCTACGAATGCGGTGAGGATTATTTCCTGCCCATAGTTAGTGGCATGGCCAGGAAGGTCGATATCGAGATCTTTTGCGGCAGCAGCTTCAAGGACACAAACAGACGCAATGCTGCGATTAATCCCATTCATTCCGGCAACAATTCTAGCTTCTTGTAGGGATGGAAGATGCATGATATCCAAAATAGTTACACTCATATGCCTCTCCTATTGACCGTATGATGATTCATGTACCTGCCGAAGTGCAATTGGCCAAGTGGCCAATTGCTGAAGGTGTTTGTTTACAATGAGATGTCCTTACAGACAGAACTTCTAATCTGATTTAATCAGATTAGAAAGCAATTGTCAAGGAAGTCAAAGTATTATGCTTGAATACTCTTCCCAACTCATTTCCGCATTATAGTGGATCGATAGCACGATAGATTTTCCGTATTAGAAATGGTTAGAGGCGGCAGCGTCACCTCTAACCGTTTCTTGCTTTATGTAATCTTTGTAGCGAACGTGATCAGCAAAAGGCTGTTTATTTAAAAGATCCATCGGACGTTTGTCTGATGGACCTTTTAGATTATGATTTTGTATATGCACGACCCGACTCTGCAAAAAAATCGCTCAATGTAACCCCCAGCGCAGCGCAGATGCGCTCGATTGTAGGAACCCCTAACTGGCTTCCGCGCATCTCAGCATTCTTCAAAGTTGAATAGGAAACATCGCACAACTGAGATAGCTTGAAAAGCGAGAGGTCACGCTCGTCGGCCAACTCCATCACTCTTGCTATCGTATTCATGTAATCCCCGCCTTTCTACATTCTTTCCTTTCATCCATCCTAAAGGAAGCATAGCCCAATACTCTGTACTCAAAGGACTCGCCCTACGATTTGGAATCTCGAGTTGGGCATGATCGTCTTTGGTGCGTATGCCTGATTATAGGATAGCATCACAGGCTGCATATGCAGGCAGCCATAGCTGTCGGTAAATGCATCCCTTTGGTGCTCATCGGGCTCCTGCTCGCTGTAGACCTTCAAATAGCCATCACCATCATAGACAAAGATGCCGACTTCACCAACGGCCAATTTCTCGCATTCCTCTACCCAAACGATCTGTCCGTCATGATAGACTGGCTCCATGCTATCGCCAGAAACCCGCACGCCAAAATCGGCACCTTTTGGAACAGACTTCTCAGGGAAACTAACCATCTCAAAGTTCCCTTCCTCGAGGAACTCACCAGTACCAGCAGATACCGTAAGATTGCTCACAGGCATATCTATGTACTTGAGAATGCTGACCACCTTCGGCTGCGGCTTATATCTTCCTGAAGCAATCAGGTCATCCCTGTACTCTTTGACCTTTGCCAAACCAGTATCATTGAGTACCGGCGTATGACTACTGCAAAAATAAGAAACATCCACATCCAGATCGAGCGCATGGCAGACGGCCATCATCTGATAGGCGTTAGGCAGGGCGCTGCCCTTCGCCCACTTATTGATGCCGCTGGGGGACATTGTTACCCCATACTGCCGCAAAAGTGCGCTGAAGTCGACAAGGCTGAGTCCAGCTTTGCGTCGCGCTTCATCAATGCGAGCTCCGATAACATTTTTCTGACGCTCCGTCTCTGCATTATAATTCGCGTGATTCGTTATCGGGAGAGAAAGAATTTTAGCTTTGCTCTTACTCATAATAGCGACCGCCTTTTCTGTTTATGGCTTCAGTATATAGCGGAAAACACTCACTGTCAATAGAAAATTGACTATTACTCTACAAATGCGACATTGACATGGACAAACAATCAAATTATTATGAAGTCACACGGACAAGATAAGAGGTGAAAAGCACATGGATAGTGAGCGTGTTATTCTGCACAGTGACATGAACTCCTTCTACGCATCCGTTGAGATGATGCTCAATCCTGAGCTCAAAGGGAAGCCTGTTGCGGTGTGCGGTTCGACGGAAGAGCGTCATGGTATCGTCTTAGCCAAGTCAGACTTAGCCAAGAAAGCTGGAGTAAAAACAGGCATGGTAAATTGGGAAGCTCGGCAACTTTGCCCAGAACTGATCGTTGTACCGCCTCAGTACGACCAGTACCTCAAGTATTCTAAGCTGGCTCGCCAAATCTACCACCGATACACGGACCTTGTTGAACCGTATGGCATGGATGAGTGCTGGCTTGATGTGACCGGCTCCAGTATTTGCGGAACAGGCATGGAGATTGCCGAGGCGATTCGGCAGACAACAAAGGACGAGCTTGGCCTGACGGTGAGCATCGGTGTGTCGTTCAACAAGATCTTTGCCAAACTCGGGTCGGACATGAAGAAGCCGGATGCAATCACCGAAATCAGGCAGGATAACTTCAAGGAAAGGATCTGGCCGCTCGATGCCGCCGAGCTGCTCTATGTGGGAAGATCCACAGAAAATAAGCTGGCCCAATACGGGATCCGCACCATCGGTGATGTGGCAAAGACCTCCCCGGAAACGCTACAACACATGCTGGGGATCAATGGCATCAAACTCTGGAGGTATGCAAACGGAACGGATACTTCTCGTGTCATGCACAAGGACTTTGTCAGCCCTGTCAAGTCCATCGGACACGGAATCACCTGTACCGCTGACCTGCAAACGCCGGAAGAAGTCTTCCGAGTCATGCTGGAATTGAGTCAGGATGTTGGGCATCGACTCCGTGTTCACGAGTTGATGGCCTGTGGTGTGCAAGTCTCCGTCCGGGCAAATGACCTGTATGGCTCACAGTACCAGTGTAAGCTCCCATTCAGAACACAGCTTCCCAATGAGATCGCAGGGGCAGGCTTTCATCTGTTTATGGAACGATATCGGTGGGACAAGCCGATTCGAGCCGTCACTATCCGTGGTATTGATTTGGTATCGCAGAAAGAAGCAGAGCAGCTCTCCATGTTTGTGGATCATCAGAAGCGAGATCGCCGCATCCGTATGGAGGACGCTGTTGAGGACATTCGAAAAAGGTTCGGCAAACGAGCCATTTCCTACGCCGTGCTTATGGGTGACTTGAAGATCCCAGATGACGGTAGGCAGTTGGTGACCATGCCTGGACTTATGTATCAGTAACTACTGCCAACTGAAGGGAAGAGGCTGAACAAAATGAAAATGCAATTCCACAAAGCCGTGGTGAAGGTGCTGGTCGTCGTAGCCCCAGACCGCACCAAAACTCCTGTCTCTCTGACTTTTGAAGATGGGAAGGAATATCCCATCGACCGTGTCTGCGGCAGACGTAGAGCTGCAGCAACAAAAGTTGGCGGAACAGGTATCCGTTATACGATCATGATTGGAGGAAGGCAAACCTATCTCTTCGAGGACGAAGATCAGTGGTTTGTCGAAGCAAAAAACCTCCATATATAGGAGATAAGCCATTGAAATATCTATCACGCAATGACCTTGAGACAATCGGCGGAAGAGTCATCGCAGCCTATAAAAAACTTCCGGCTATATCCGGTCAAGCCCCGGAACGAGTAGATATCGATTATCTCTGCCAAGAACTCCTGGGCCTTCGTGTCGATTATGCCCGGTTATCCCTGAACGGCGAGAAAATCGGTTTGACATCTTCTTGTGAGGTAGGCGTTGAGATATTTCCCGAAGATCCGAGCTGCGAAGAAGAGCAGTATTATATGCTCGATGGAAAAACTATTTTGATTGAAAGCGAACTCGTGAAAGAAGGCGCAAACATAGGCCGCAGAAACTATACTGTTTCCCATGAGAGTTGTCACCACATTCTGAAAATGCTGTTTCCGCATGACTATGGAGCCCAGGCAAAAGCACGCTCTGTCCACTGCTATTACCGGAGCAGCAGAGGGAATACCGATTGGGAGGAATGGCAAGTCGAAACATTGGCTGCCATGATCTTGCTTCCACCAGAATGTGTGATTCGGAGCATGGAGCGATTCGGCCTTGGAACTCAGATGCGCTTACTTAACCGAGTATTCGCCTCTGCCGACTATAAGAAGTTTGAGGCAATGGCATCATTTATGGGGGCTTCCAAAACAGCATTGTCCATTCGGATGATGCAGCTCGGACTTCTGAAAAGGAATGATCTTTCCGACCCCTATAGGTTAGTTCGAGTTGAGATGGATGAGGAGGATCGTATGCTATGAAAACTAACCAATATGAGATCAGAGTCGTAAAGCGCTGTCCAAAATGCGACTGGCGCATCTTTGATAAAGTGACGCCCACCTCGGGCATCATTGAACTGAAGTGTCCCAACTGCCGAAAGGTTGTTGAGATCGACCTGAGTTATCGTACCCCAAGCCGCAGGAGAGCTGCCTATTACCGGGTACCCTGCCACACTTACACATAAGAATGACAACAGAATAAGAAAGCTGATTGCACCGAGCCACGGGTCCTTAGATCAGGAAGTCTATGAGACACCAAATTGCCGGGCATTGAGAGGAAAAGGTTACTGCAAAGTGTACCTCCCTTCTTAATGCCCGGCTTTTTTGTGCTGTTGCCCCTTAACGGAGGTAACAATGCTGACCAGCCTTTGGGAGCCCTATATCGCTCGATATCCCTGATCTCCGATTTTTTGAAAACCCCATCAATTTCAAAAAATCAAAAGGAGATCAAAATCATGTCCGAAAAAGTATATGTTCTCAATGTTTACAACACCATGACCGGCCAATATGAGCTTATCCAAGTAACCAAGGAAGTTTTTCAGACTTACAGGCGAACGAAATGGAATATCGAAGATAGCACGGAACGCTTTTTTAAGCATGAGACACAGATGAGTTCGCTAATCGGCGGCGAAAATGAGGGATACGAGCGGTTCCACGAGTTTATAGATTATGAAAATACGCCCGAAAATCAGGCCATTGAGGAGATGGTATTCCAGTCCCTGCGTAATGTCCTGGATCTGCTTCCTCCGAAAGACTACGAGCTGGTCTATGAACTTTATTTCAAGAACCGCACCGAAAGGGAATGCGCACAGAGGCTGGGGATGTCTCAGCAGGCCGTCCATGAGCGGAAGAAGCGCATTTTGAAAAAAATCAAAAATAATTTGGACGAGGAGGGTTGTTAAGATGCCTGTTTTCTCCCGTATACATGCGAGAAGAAAAATCTCTTCTTGTGAACGTTGAAAACTGAATATCCGGCGACTGATAACGTCAGTCAGCGGGCCCCCGACGAAGGGGAACAGCGATGCGGCGGGTGCGCCAAGACCCACCTGTGCGGATAACACCGCATAAAAGACGGCCTACTAAGGTGGCCGAGCGATACCCACCCAGCCCAAAGC
>ERZ827101.444-NODE-444-length-66196-cov-6.374594_pt1 | contig 66196 bp, 56 predicted proteins | sample MGYA00519869_ERZ827101 | MGnify/ENA primary metagenome ERZ827101 (study PRJEB31778, sample SAMEA3449256) | human gut metagenome | biome: human gut; feature: human-associated habitat; material: faeces | place: United Kingdom | collected 2010/2012 ...
CACTACTTATTCCAGGCAGAATAGCACCTGCGCCGATTAAAATTCCTTGAAAAAAGCTTTTTAAAAATTTCAAAAAATCAGCTCCTTATAAATAAATATATGTATTAATTCTATAAATATACCGATTTTTTCATAAAACAAAATAAAAAATAAGGTCAGGCACTTTTTATTTTTACACACATATAATTGTGTAGAGAAAAATGGAGGTGCTTATATGTGTTTTGGCATTTTTATGACAGGTTTTTTACAATTTTTAAAAACAGCCATATTGGTTGTTCGGATATATTACTGGAACAAATTTATTTCCAGAACCATTAACCCCAGAAGAAGAAAAGATAGCAATAGATAGGCTTGCAAGCGGAGATGAAGAGGCCAGAAATTTGCTTATAGAGAGAAATTTAAGACTTGTAGTTCACGTATGTAAAAAATATGCAAATACAAATATTGACCAAGATGATTTGCTTTCAATTGGTACAATTGGATTGATAAAAGGAGTAAATAGTTTTAAGCCTGAAAAAGGTTCTAAGCTTTCTACTTACGTCTCAAAATGTGTGGATAACGAGATTCTAATGATGCTTCGTTCAACTAAAAAACTTAATGCTGAGGTTCACTTGAATGAGCCTATTGGAAAGGATAAAGATGACAATGTTATAACCTTAGAAGAAGTTTTAGAAAATGACGATAAATGTTTAGATGATGTTGTCGATACTAAAATGAAAATAAGGAAAATGTATAATAAAATTAAAGAAGTACTTAAAGATAGAGAGAAAACTATTATTGAACTTAGATTTGGCTTAAAAGGAGGAAAGCCTAAAACTCAAAAAGAGATTGCAAAAATGATGGGAATTTCTCGTTCTTATGTTTCAAGAATTGAGACTAAGGCTATTGAGAAGTTGGCTGATGGGTTTAGAGAATAAAATTCCAAAACCATTTGCAAACCCTAAAAAAAATGTTATAATAATAAGTAGCCAAGAAAAATAAAAAGAAGGTGAAAATTATGAACAAAAAAATAAAATATATAATAATATCATTAATAGCAATTCTAATTATAACAATCGCTATAATAATAGTAATAAAATACAATGAATCAAAAGAAACAGTAACACCTATAGAAGAACCAGAAAATACATCAGAAGAAAATGTAATGGTTATAGGGATAAATACTGAAAATACAACGAGTCAAGAAGAGCAAAAACAACCAGAAAATAATAATAAACCAGAAGAACCAACTCAAGAACCGAATCAAGAACCAGAACAAACAAGAGATGCATCGGCACTAACACAAGAAATATACAATATGAATACAACAATAGGAACTCTATACATACCAAAAACAAAATTAAATACAAAAGTATATTGCAATCCAGATCCGAAAAAGATGGAAAAAATGCCAGCATTTTTATACACATCAGGAGGACTAAATCAAGTTGGAATCACATTATTTGTTGGTCATAATAGAAGAAATGGAAAAATGTTTTCAAATAATAAAAAACTAGCAGTAGGAGATATTTTCTATTTTACAGACTATGAAGGAAATAAGAAAAAATACACAATATATTCTAAATTTACAACAACATCTGATGATACATCATTTCTAAATACCAATGTAGATGTACCAACAATTGCCTTATCTTGTTGTACAGATGCTAGTGATGATAATAGAATAATAATATTAGGAAGAGCTGATTAAAAATGAAAAAAAAGAAGGTACTATTTATATCGAGTACAGGAGGGCATTTAAATGAATTATTACAATTAAGCCCATTATTTGAAAAATATGATTATCATATAATTACAGAAAAAGATAAAACAAATGAATATCTAAAAGAAAAATATGGAAAAAAAGTAAAATACTTGCCTTATGGTACAAGAAGTCATCTATTAAAATACATATTTATATATTTTTATTTAATATTAAAAACAATATATTTATATATTTTAATAAGACCAAAAGTAATAGTAACAACAGGTACTCACACGGCAGGACCGATGTGCTATTTAGGAAAAATATTTGGAAGTAAGATAATATATATAGAAACATTTGCAAATATAAATAAAAAAACTGCAACTGGAAGACTAATATATCCAATTGCAGATTTATTTATTGTGCAGTGGGAGGAAATGCTTAAGTTATATCCAAAAGCAGTATATGGAGGATCAATTTTTTAAATTTCGCGAAAAAACACCAATGCAAAAATTTTTTGCGAAAAGAAACGGTCCTTTCGCGAAAAGAAACAATCTTTTCAGAAAAAGAAACGGTCCCAATGTAAAAAGAAACAATCTTTTCGGAAAAAGAACCGTCCCCAATCCAAAAAAGGAGAAAAAGAAATGATTTTAGTACTATTAGGAACACAACATAACGAATTTACAAGACTACTACAAGAAGTAGAAAGTTGTATAGATAACCAAATAATAAAAGAACAAGTAATTGTGCAAGCAGGTTTCACAAAATATAAAAGCGATAAAATGGAAATATTTGATATGATATCAAAAGAAGAGTTAGACAAATATATGTCAAAAGCAAATTTAATAATAACACACGGTGGAGTTGGTTCAATTATAATGGCCTTGGAAAAAGGCAAAAAGGTAATAGCTGTACCAAGACTTCACGAATATGGTGAACACGTAAATGACCATCAAAGGCAAATAATAAAAGTATTTAGTGAAAAAAATTATTTAATAGGAATTCAAAATGTGGAAGATTTACCAGAAGCAATAAAAGAATCTGAAACTTTTGAACCTAATGAGTATAAAAATAATAATCAGAAGATGCTAAATATAATAGAAGATTTTATAGAAAAAGTTTAAAATGGATGTGAATATTAATGGAAAATGAAAACATAAGTAGTCCGGAAGTGGCAAATGTGCAGGAGGAAAGATTAGAAACTACACTTAGGCCACAGACACTTGATGAATATATTGGACAAACCAAAGTAAAAGAAAGTATGAAAATATACATAGAGGCAGCGAAAAAGAGAAATGAACCTCTTGATCATTGTTTATTTTATGGACCTCCAGGTCTTGGAAAAACAACAATTTCTGGAATAATTGCAAATGAAATGCATTCTAAAATAAGAATAACATCGGGTCCAGCAATCGAAAAGCCGGGGGATTTGGCAGGAATCCTTACAAGTTTGGAGGAATATGATGTTTTATTTATTGACGAGATACATAGATTAAGTAAAGTTGTAGAAGAAATTTTATATCCTGCCTTAGAAGATTTTGTTTTAGACATAACAATAGGAAAAGGACCAGAAGCAAAATCTATTAGGTTAGATTTACCTAAATTCACCTTAATTGGAGCAACTACAAAAGCAGGTTCACTTACAACGCCACTTAGAGACAGATTTGGAATTGTGCAAAAATTAGAACTTTATTCTGTAAAAGATTTAAGTACAATTATTAAACGTTCAAGTAGAATTTTAGGAGTAAAAATAGATGATGATGCAAGCGTAGAAATTGCAAGAAGAGCAAGAGGAACACCTAGAATTGCAAACAGATTACTAAAAAGAGTTAGAGATTTTTCTTTAGTATTATCAGATGGAAAAATAGATTTAAAGATTGCAAAGTATGCATTAAATCAATTAGAAATTGATGAATTAGGTTTAGAAGAAACAGATAGAAAAATGTTATCTATGATGATTGTTCAATACTCGGGAAGACCAGTGGGAATTGAGGCTTTAGCAGCATCCTTGGGTGAAGAAATTGACACAATTGAGGACGTATATGAACCTTATTTATTACAAATTGGCTTTATTGCAAGAACTCCAAAAGGAAGAGTTGTTTTGCCAGCTGCTTATGAACATTTGGGGTATGATTATCAAACAAAAATGTATTAAAAAATTAAAGAGGGGGATATAAATGTCTGTAATAAATCAATATTATGAATTAAACGAAGAAAATAGAAAAAAGGTAGAAGATTTACTTTTAATAAAGGGAAAAGTTGCTAATAGTGAAAAAGAAATAACTAAGTTTGTGAATGATTTAAAGAGTGGCAAGCTAAAAAATAGGGAAAATATAGAGTTAGATATAATATATCCAGATTTAGAGGAGAACTTAAAAAATATATTGGAAAGTTTATATATCAAAAAAAGTAAAGAAGATATAAATGTAAAAGATATAATAAGTTTAAGCCCAACAGAGATGGAAAAAGTAGTATATTATTTAATGAAGGAGCCTAAAGCCAAAGGTCTAGCTAACTTATTAGAAAAAATAATAAGTGGAAAGGTAAAATATGAACAAATTGATACAGATGGATTCTCAAAAATTGACGAAGAGCTATTAAAAGAAGCATATTTTTATTCTTTAAATTCAGAAATACCTAATACAATTAAATTTAGTGAATTTAAAGAAAGTAATTTTTCAAAAAGGGACAGTATTATAAGCATAGAAACGTATGATGAACTTGAAGAGATTATAAGTAAAATATCACAAATAGATTCAAGTACAAGGTTCTTTTTGAAAAATAATGTTGCTTGTGGTAGTGCAGATGTATACGAGGATTACGTACTTAGTTTTAAAGCATGTAGCGAAATTATGAAAAAAAGATATATAAACAATAGGATTGGATTTTTAGAATATCAAGACCTAAAGAAATTTAGCACAAAAATAGGTGAAATTATAAGGAAAACTGAAAATTTGAATAATGAGTTAGATATTATAAATCTGGTTGCAATTTCAGTTTATGAAAATTCAATTAAGGAAAATGATGTGTATAGAGAAAATTCTATAAAAATGTTTAATAATAAAAAAACTCTATGTATTGAGCAAAGTGAAGTTGCTAAAATTATATTGGATATGAAAAAGATAAAATGTAGAATAAGACAAGGTATGGCAAAGAAAAGTATAACAAGTGGGCAAATTGAAGCAGGACATGCTTGGCTAGAAGTTTGGTGCAGTGATGGTTGGAGATGTTTGGATTGTGCCAGATTGGAGTGCACTTTAGAAAATAACAGTTATTTAAATACGATTAAACAATATTTAGAGAGGAATGGATATGTATCACAAGATAATATAATTTCGACCGAGGAGATAAATGAAATCGGAATTGAAGAAGTAAATAAAAGTTTTGAAAGAATAAGGAAAAGTATTTATAGGGATTCCTTAGAAGCAAATGTTGGTCAAGGAGCAGATGGGGGAGTAGACAGATAAATAATAAGTTAATGTAAGGAGCTAGAAAAATGAAATTATTAATGCATACATGTTGTGCACCATGCAGTGTATATTGTATAGACGAACTAAGAAACGAAAATATAGAACCAACAGTATATTGGTTTAATCCAAATATTCAACCATATATGGAATACAAATCAAGAAGAGACTGTTTAAAAGAATACACAAAAAGCATAAATATAAATGCAATATTTGAAGAAAATTATGGATTAAAGGATTTTTGCAAAAATGTAGTAGATGGATTAGATACAAGATGTCAAGATTATTGTTATCCTGTAAGATTAGAGCAAACTGCAAAATATGCTAAAGAAAATGGCTTTGATACAATATCAACAACTTTGCTTGTAAGTCCATATCAAAAACATGATATTATTCATAATTTAGGAGATAGAATTGCTAAAGAATATGGATTAGAATTTTTGTATAGAGATTTTAGAGTTGGCTTTAGAGAGGGACAAGCTAAAGCAAGAGAAATAGGACTTTATATGCAGAAATATTGTGGGTGTGTGTTTAGTGAAGAGGAAAGATATGCTAAGCAAATAAAAAGAGATTTAGAAAAATAAGATTTAAAATTAAGTTTGTGGAGAAGTAATAAATGGGGATACAATTAGATAAAAGTAAAGTGAATTTTTTTGAAAAAATGATATGGAGAATAAAATATCGAGATTTATATAAAAACTTTGGAAGTAACATCTTGGCTATGAAAGTTTTATTACATGATAAAGAAGTTAGAGATTTTTATAATAAAAATAAATCGGAAATAAATTTTTTACTAGATAGTAGTGAAGAAAATTTTTCAGAATATAAAAATGAAATATTTGAAATACTGATATATTCTATTCAAGCCCAAAAGTTTGATATTGTAAAAAATAATATTAATAATATTTTTATTTTAAGAAGAGGACTTGAAAATGACAATATTAATAAAGATACATCAAAAGAGGACTTTGAGAAGGAATTAGATGAAAATATACATGTTGTTGAATCAAGCCTAGTATTAGATTTAGAAAATGTATTTAAAAATAAAGATATAAAAATATTAACAGGAAATATATCTCAAAGTATAATCGCTGAAAAATTAGAGCAAATCAGGGAAAATAAAGAAATAAAAGACACATGGATGGAACACAAACAAAAGACAGAAGAAAAGTTAAAACAATATATCCTTTCCCCTGAGGATAAAAAGATATATATGGAAGGGGTAAGAAATGGTGAATTAGAAAGTAGTTTGCAGGCTTTTTTACAATTAAGAAACAATAAAAGTTTTGAAGATTCAGGAAGTTTAAGAGTTAAAAACGTAATAAGAAAAAACATTGGATATAGTGAATATTTTTTGGTTAATTCAAAAATGTCATTTAATTATGAAAGTATGTCATGTATAAATAATGCAATAAATAAAACAAATATGACTATTACAGATATAATAGCAGCAAGAGGAGCTTATATAGATGCATATATAGATGACAAGATGAATGAAAACAATATATCTGAAGTGAAAAAATATATGCAATTAAAATATATAGGAATACCTTATGAGTTTTTACCTGATGAAAATAAAACAACCAATAGGCTTACTAAGAGGGCAATAGAAATAGCCAGAATTATAGAAAGTACAGATTCAATGGAAAAACTAAACAAGATAAGACGAAACCTAGATGCTAGAAAATATTTTGTTGAGATACCTAGTTTAGAGGAAATAGTTGCGATAGGGAAAAAAGAAAAAACAGAAGACTTATTTAATGTAAAAGAACATCAAGCAAGTGAGAAAGATTCAGTAGAATATCAAGGAAAGAAAATTCAAGTTATAAACCTAAAAGGAGAAGATTACAAAGGATTTATACATGTATGCATAAATATTAAGGCTGATAATAATACAAAAGACAAAAAAGCTGCTTTTTTAAATAATTCTAATTTGAATTTATGTACATCAGGTATTGAAGATGATCATATGTATCTAGCTTGGACTGGAGATAATGAACAATTTACAAAATTTGGATATGGAAATGACGTAGAAATATTTCAGTTTGCAAGTCAAGACGTTGGTTCTTCTCCAATGAGAAGAAGAAAAGAAAAAGAAAAATATTATCCCAATGTGTATAGCTCGGAATTTCAAGGAAAACAAGAATATTGGAATGAACCAATAGATAATTATGAAGACCAATATAATGAAGCTAATATTTATAAAAGAGCTCCTGATTATATTTTATGTATAGATAAGATATCTCAAAAAGATAAAGAATGGGCGGTAGCATTTGACGTCCCAATTGTAAGAATGGATGGAAAAGAATATTTTGAAAAATTTGATTCTAAATATGAAGAAATTTTCAAAAGTGCAAGTTTCGGAGATGTATCTTTGGAAAACTTTAAGAAAATGGTTATTTATGATAGACAAAGAGAATTTTTTAGCGGAAGGGTGAATATTCCAATAAAAAATTCAGAGTTTGAAGGTAAGAATTTTTGGAAATTATACAATAGCATAGAAAAAAATGATGAAAATAAAGAAAAATTAGCTGATATAGTTGAATTTTTAGATGGTAGAAATAAAAAATGGGAAAATGATCTCGCAAGCAGTTTGGATGAAGCTGGTAAAAAGAAACTTGAGCAATTAATTAGTGAATTAAGAGAATCACGCCACCAATTTGATGGATGTATAAAATAGTGAAAGATAAAATTTCACAATAATTAATATTCATCAATATAATATATTAATAGTTATAAAAATAATTATTAATATATTAAAGGTGGTGAACTTAAAAATGGAAGAATATACTTGTAAAAGACTTTGCAAAGGAACTTGCATAATAGAAATACTAATAAGTATAGTAATAGGAATAATAGCAGGAATAGTATTTACAAATGGATTACTTGCAACAGTAACAACATTTGCAATTATAGCATTAGTAGGAACAGCAGTTATATCATTAATATTTACACTACTAATATTAGGAACAAAAGTACTTGGAAAATGTAATGGATTTGAAAAATGTATATGTAAAACTGGCGGATGTTTATTAGCATCAATAATAGGAACATTAATTGCAGGAATAGCTATATTAATCGTAGAAATTTCAACAGGTTCAATTGTATCAATACTAAGTGTTGGATTTACTGCATTTTTCTTTGTATGGATGATATTATCAACTGTATCTTTAATGGGATGTTTAATTAGAGACATTTGCGATAGATAGTTTATAAAATAGACTTTTTACAGTGTGAAAGCATTGTAAAAAGTCTAAATTTTTTATTAAAGATAGACTTTTGGTATTGAAATGGATATAGATTTAATATATAATAACTGCATATATGTAAAGGAAGGAAGAGAAAAATGAGTGAAAAATTAGTAAATGGAATAATAGGAGCATTTGGAGGATTAACAGCAATAGCATTTGGAAAAGAAATATTAGTATTTATAATATCATTACTACCAATATTAGAGCTAAGAGGAGGACTGCTTGCGGCAGCACTTTTAGGATTAGACCCGATACCAAGTTATATAATAAGTATAGTTGGAAATTTACTTCCAATACCATTTATATTATTATTAATAAATAAAATATTAAACTGGATGAGAAACAGCAAACACTTTAAAGGAATAGCAAATTGGTTAGATCAAAAAGTAGAAAAACATAAAGGTCAAATTGAAAAATTTGGATATTTAGGAATAGTATTATTTGTAGGAATTCCACTTCCAGGAACAGGAGCTTGGACAGGATCTCTTATTGCATCAGTTTTAGAGATGGATAGAAAAAAGACGTTTTTAGCAGTTTTAGCAGGTGTATTTATGGCAAGTATAATAATGATGCTAATATCATTTGGAGTTGTTGCTAAAGTTGTTGGGTAATTTGGAAGATGGAGATATTTCAGAAGAACAATGTGATTATTTGTATAGGAAATATATCAGAATGGAGAAAGAAAAGAATGGTTGATTTTAGAATTGAAAAATTAGCAAATAATTTACTTACATATTCGGTAAATATACAAAAAGGAGATAATATTCTAATAGAAGTATTAGGAGAAGACGGAATAAACCTGGCAAAAGAATTGATAAAAAAAGCAGAAGAACTAGGTGCCAAGCCATATTTTAATATAATAAATTATGAATTATTAAGAATAATGTTACAAAATGCAGATGAAGAACAAATAAAATTATATACAAAACACGATTATCAAAGAATGAAAGATATGGATGCATATATAGGAATTAGAGCAACATCAAATACATCAGAATTAAATGGAATTCCAAAAGAAAATATGGATTTATATAACAAATATTATCAAAAACAAGTGCATTTTGAGGAAAGAGTAAAACATACAAAATGGTGTATATTAAGATATCCAAATTACTCAATGGCACAAATGAGTAAAATGAATAAAGATGAATTTGAGGAATACTTTTTCAATGTTTGTAATTTAGATTATAAAAAGATGTCAAATGCAATGGATAGCTTAAAAAACTTAATGAACCAAACAGATAAAGTACATATTTTAGGAAATGGAACAGATTTAACATTTAGTATAAAAGGAATACCAGCAGAAAAATATACAGGAACATTTAACATTCCAGATGGAGAAGTAGCTTCAGCACCTGTAAGAGAAAGTGTAAATGGTTATATAACATACAATACAGAAACCACATATAATGGGATTTTATTTAATAATATAAGATTTGAATTTAAAGATGGGAAAATAGTAAATGCAACCTCAAATAAAACAAAAGAACTAAATGAAATTTTAGATATTGATGAAGGTGCAAGATATATAGGAGAATTTGCATTTGGATTAAATCCTTATGTAGATAGACCTATTGGAGATACCTTATTTGATGAAAAAATAAAAGGAAGTTTCCATTTTACACCTGGTGATAGTTTAGAGGAAAGTGATAATGGCAATAAATCAAGCATTCATTGGGATATTGTAAATATTCAAAGACCAGAATATGGTGGAGGAGAAATTTGGTTTGATGATGTTTTAATAAGAAAAGATGGAATGTTTGTTGTAGATGAATTAAAATGCTTAAATCCTGAAAATCTAATTTAAATGACCTTTAGGAAAGGAACTTAAAAATGCAAAAAGTAATTATAATAGGAGCAGGCCCAGCAGGACTAACTGCAGCAGATAAATTATTAGATGAAAAAGAAAAATATGATGTGACAATTTTAGAGGAAACGAGCGAAATTGGTGGAATATCAAGAACAGTAAAATACAATGGCAATAGAATGGATATAGGTGGACATAGATTTTTCTCAAAAGACCCAGAAGTTATGAAATACTGGGAAGAACTTATGCCTATTCAAGGAGAAAATTCATTTGATGATGAAGAATTAAAAAGAAAAAAACAACTAAATTTGGGTGGACCTAATCCTAATACCGAAGATGAAGTAATGCTTATAAGAACAAGAGTATCAAGAATATATTTCCTAAAAAAATTCTTCGATTACCCTGTAAGTTTAAAATGGAAAACTTTAAAAAATATGGGATTACTTAGAACAATAAAAGTGGGATTTAGTTACTTAAAAGCAATAATTTTAAAAAGAAAAGAAAAATCACTTGAGGATTTTTATATAAACAGATTTGGAGAAGAACTATATAAAATGTTTTTCAAAAACTACACAGAAAGACTATGGGGAAGAAAAGCCTCAGAAATTTCAGCAGACTGGGGAGCTCAAAGAGTAAAAGGAGTTTCTATAAATGCAATTATAAAAGATATGTTTAATAAATTATTTGGTATAAAAAGCAAAGAAAATACAGAAACATCTTTGATAGAACAATTTTGGTATCCAAAGTTTGGACCAGGTCAATTATGGGAAACATTAGCCGCAAGAATAGAAAAAAAAGGTGGAAAAATCCTAAAGGGATATAAAGTAAAAAATATAAATATAAAAGATGGAAAAATTGTATCAGTAGAATGTGAGGTAAATGGGGAAAATGTAACGATTTTAGGAGATATATTTATATCTACAATGCCTGTAAAAGACCTAGTTTGCGGATTTAAAGGAGAAAAAGTTCCAAAAGATATGCTAGAAATTGCAAAAGGTTTGCCATATAGAGATTTTATGACAGTTGGGTTATTAGTTAATAAACTAAATCTAAAAAATGAAACAGATATCCCAACACTTGGAAATATTGTTCCAGATTGTTGGATATATGTTCACGAACCAGAAGCAAAATTACTTAGAATTCAAATATTTAATAACTGGTCACCATATATGCTAAAAGACCCCAAAAATACTGTATGGATAGGCTTAGAATATACATGTAGTGAGGGAGATAAGTACTGGAATATGAGTGACGCAGAGTTTACAGATGTAGCTGCTAAAGAATTAATAAAAATGGGTATAATAGAAAAAAATAACATTTTAGATTCACATAGAGAAAAAGTAAAAAAAGCATACCCAGCATATTTTGACACATATTCTAGAATGGATGAATTGGTTAAATATTTAGATAGTTTCCAAAATTTATATTGCATAGGAAGAAATGGTCAGCATAGATACAACAATATGGACCATTCTATGGTAACGGCATTTGAAGCAGTTAAAAATATAAAAAATGGTGTTAAAGATAAATCTGATATTTGGAATGTAAATACTGAGAAAGAATATCATGAAGAGAAAAAATAAAAAATGTCCCATTTGGACCGGTTCTTTTTGGGATAACAACATTTTTCTCATTGGGACCGTTTCTTTTCGCGAAAAGATCGTTTCCTTTCGCGAAAAGAAACGGTCCCAATACGAAAAAAGGAGGAAAACAGTGAAAAAGAAACTTCTATTAATAGATGGAAATAGTATAATGAACAGAGCATTTTACGGAATAATGGGAAGTAAAATGCTAATGACAACAGATGGAAAATACACAAATGCGGTATATGGATTTTTGGCAATATTATTTAAAAACTTAGAGGACTTAAATCCAGATTATATGGCAGTATCATTTGATTTAAAAGCAAAAACTGCAAGACATAAATTATATGAGGGATATAAAGCAAATCGTCACGGAATGCCCGAGGAACTTGCTGACCAAATGCCTGTTATAAAAGATATATTAAGAGCAATGAACATAGACATAGTAGAAAAAGAAGGCTACGAAGGTGATGATATATTAGGAACATTAAGTAAATATGGAGAAGCTCAAGGGTTAGATGTAATAATACTTTCAGGAGATAGAGATACATTTCAACTTGCAAGTGATAATATAACAATTAGAATTCCAAGAACAAAGCAAGGAAAAACTGAAGTAGATGATTATGATAGACAGAAGGTATTAGAGGAATATGGAGTAGAGCCAAGGTCATTAATAGAAGTAAAGGGTTTACAAGGTGATACATCAGATAATATTCCTGGGGTTCCAGGCATTGGACCTAAAACCGCAATTAATCTTGTTAAAAAATATGGCACAATTGAGAATTTGTACAAGCAAATTGAGGAAGGTACAGATGACTTAAAAGGAAAACAAAAAGAATCAATTGTAAATAACAAAGAAATGGCATTTATTTCGAGACAACTTGGTGAGATAGATGTAAATGTACAACTTGACGATACTTTAGAAGTTTTAAAAGTAGAAGAATGGGACAAGGAAAAAGTCTTAGAGTTATTTAAAGTATGCAATTTTAAGAAATATATAGAAAGATTTAATCTAGATGGAGCCCCAAGTAGCAAAGATAATAAAAAGGACTTAGAACATTTATTTAAGATAAATTCTGAAATATCAATAAAAGATGCAGAAGAAAAATTGGGTCAACTTAAAAAGCTAGTTTTTTATTTAGGATTAGAAGAAAATCAAAATAAAGAGGATATAATAAAACAAGATATAATATCAATATCGATCTATAATTTTGAGGAAAAAGAGGTTTATTATATAAAAAGAGAAGGTATTGAAAACGAATTTGATGAATTTTTAAAACGAATTTTTGAAAATGAGAAAATAGAAAAATTTGGCTTTGAATTAGGAAGAGTCTATATTCTATTAAAACAAAAAGGAATTAATGTACAAAATTTAAAATATGATATATCAGTTGCAAGTTATATATTAGACCCAACAGAAGGAAAATATTTAATAGATAATTTAATGGAAAAATATTTGGAATTGAATATTAGTGAATATCTAGAAAGTAATGGGGCAAATGAAAACACAAAACAAATTACTTTATTTGAAACCCAAGAAAATAGCGTTGATTTGTTAAAATACAAAACAGCATTTTATGCATTTGGAATATATGAATTATCTGAAACTTTAACCTCAAAATTAAAAGAAATAGATGGAATAGAATTATTCCAAAATATAGATATGCCAACAGTTGAGGTCTTAGCAAATATGCAGTGGAACGGAATGCATATAGAAGAAAACAAACTTGTAGAATTTGGAAAAAACTTAAAAGATGGAATAGATTTGCTAACATCAGAAATATACAGTTTAGCAGGTGAAGAATTTAACATAAATTCGCCAAAACAACTAGGAGTAATTTTATTTGAAAAATTAAATTTACCATCAAAAAAGAAAACAAAAAATGGGTATTCAACATCAGAAGATATACTAGAAAAATTAATAAATGAACATCCAATAATAGAAAAAATACTAGAATACAGAAAACTCTGCAAACTAAATTCAACTTATGTTGAGGGAATGAGACCATATATAAATCCAAAAACCAACAGAATACACTCATTTTTCCATCAAACAATAACAGCAACAGGAAGAATAAGTTCAACAGAGCCAAATCTTCAAAACATACCTACAAGAATGGAACTTGGAAAGAGGTTAAGAAAAGTATTTGTTCCAGATGAGGGAAAGGTGTATATAGATGCAGATTACTCGCAAATAGAACTTAGAGTGCTAGCTCACATGTCAAAAGATAAACATATGATAGAAGCATTTGTAAATGGAGAAGATATTCATAAACAAGCTGCCTCAAAAGTGCTTCACAAGCCAATTGAAGAAGTAACAAAAGAAGAAAGAAGCAGTGCAAAAGCAGTAAATTTTGGAATAGTTTATGGAATAAGTGATTTTGGATTAGCAGGTCAACTTCGGAATTAGTAGAAAAGAGGCAAAAGCATATATTGAACAATACTTAGAAGAATATTCAGGGGTAAACCAATATATGCAAGACATAGTGGAAGAAGCAAAAGAAAAAGGGTATTCTGCAACAATGTTTGGAAGAAGAAGATATATAAAAGAATTATCATCTAATAATTATATGGTAAGAGAATTTGGAAAACGTGCTGCGATGAATACTCCTATTCAGGGTACTGCTGCAGATATTATGAAAATTGCAATGATTAAGGTTTATAAGGAACTACAAAAACAAGACTTAGAGGCTAAAATTGTTTTACAGGTTCATGATGAAATGATGATAGAAGCTCCTATTTCGGAAGCAGATAAAGTCGAAGAGATTTTGAAAAGCAATATGGAGTCAGCAGCTAAGCTTGAGGTACCTTTAGTTGCCGAGGTTTCTAAGGCTGAGAGTTGGTATGATTGTAAGTAATTGATTGCCAGCAAGAAAGGAGAAAAAATTGATTAAACTAATAAAGAAAATAATTATACTAATAATATTAGTGCGGAATAGTCTTATCAATTTTAGGAAAAATAGATTTCAAAGCAATAAGAAATCAAATGCTCACAAAAGTATACAAACTAGAATATACCGAATATGTAAAAAAATATGCAAATGAATACAATGTAGACGAATATTTGATTTATGCAATAATAAAAGCAGAAAGTAATTTTGAGCCAAATGCTGAATCACATAGAGGAGCTAAAGGCCTTATGCAGCTTATGTATTCAACAGCAGAAGATATATCTAAAAGAATAGGTATAGAATTAAATGAAGATAATATTTTAGAACCAGATATAAATATAAATTTAGGTACGAAATATATATCTATGTTAATTCAAAAATACAATAATATAAATCTTGCATTAGCGGCATATAATGCAGGAAGCGGAAATGTTGATGGTTGGATAGAAAAAGGAACTTTAAAATCAGATGGATCAGACATTGAAAATGTTCCTTTTACGGAAACGAACAACTATGTAAGAAAAATTTTAAGAGATTATGAAATTTATAAAAATATGTACGAAGAAAGCAATTAATAGGAAGTGATATAAATGGAAGCACCAGAGGTAACGGCAATTAGAGCAAATTGCGATAATAAAGAATATGTATTAAAAGCAGTATCTGAACAAGGAAAACTGCTAGAATGGGCATCAGATAGCTTAAGAGATGACGAAGAAGTTGTAAAAACAGCTTTGGAAAATGATGGAGAAGCAATGGAATTTGCAAGTGATAGGTTAAAAGATAATAAAGAATTAATGTTACTTGCAATTAAAGGAGCTCCTTGGACAGCTTGTTATGCATCTGAAACTTTAAGAGCAGACAAGGATGTAGTACTATCTAGTGTGGAATCTTATGGGCAAACTTTGTATTTTGCAAGTACAGAGTTAAGAGATGATTATGATGTTGTTAAGGCTGCTGTTAGTAACAAAGGAATTATTGTGAAGTATGCAAGTTTAAGACTTCGTGATAATGAGGAAATTGCTAAGATTGCAGTTTCGCAAAATAAGGTTGCTTTTCATTATTTGAGTGAGAGAATGAAAAATGATGAAGAGGTTAAAAAGTTAATTGAATAATTTTTCTGATTGGGGACGGTTCTTTTCGCGAAAAGAACCGTCCCCAATGCAAAATTTTACAAAAAGACTGTTTCAAATTATAGACTACTTTCCTAAAGCATTATGATATGCCATTGTTTTAGTAGCATTTTGAAAGACTTCATCTGATGATAAAGCTTTATTGTATAATCTTGATGTATAGCAAAGTCCTTTAGAATAGCACCAGTTGCCAGGAAGCCCCATTGTACATCTGCCTAATTCTATATAATTTAAAGATTTAGCGAATTTAATAAAAATATTATAATAATTTTTCGTAAGCCATCCTTCATCTAGTAAATTACCATTTGAGTATATTGATTGTGAAATAGTTCCATTAGAAGAAGGTTTAAATACTAGAGTTATATAAGAATCGGTATTTATAAATGTATCTAAAGCATATTGCTGATTATGTGGATAACCTATTTCTGACCAACTTCCGCATTCATCTGGTTCATTAAGTGTTAAACTATAATGAATTTTTTTAATGGAAGTCAAATATCCAAAACGAGAACAACATTGATTAGAAAAAATACCGTCCCATAAACCAACTAATGGTAAAAAATAAGTTCCATTAGTGGAAACAGATAAATCACTTAAATTTCCATAAAATTCAAAAGTAAACCCATCGGAAAAATTAAATCCATCTTTATTATAAATCTCAATATAATTATTTCCATTAAACTTAAAAGCATTTTTATCCAAATCGATATAATTTTTAGCATTACTAGAAACTTGCCTATCATATCCAGAAAACTTAGAAACATCGCTATAAGAAGTTTGTTCATTATAAGCAGCTTTTCTTTTGTCATAGGTATCATACGTAGAATCATCAAAATAATATAAATGAACATTATCACCCCAGGTTGAAATATCATCACTACTAATATTTGCAGCATCAATATTAAATAAAAGACCATCAGTTATAGCAAGACCTGTTTTTGATGATAATTCTGTAAAAGAATTTTCTTCCAACTTAATTATTTCACCAGAATTATAATTAACAAGCCAATTGTAATTTGCTAGTCCATAATTAGAGATATCTGTATTTTTAGCAATAAAATTCCAAGAGTCACCATATTTTTTTTGAGAATCATTTATAACAATCATATCCCAATTTACATTATCAAGTTTAGGATTGCTTAGTTTTTTGCCAATAAAATATTGATTTGAACTATCTAAAGAATTTTCCATAGAAGCCAATGTACAAGCGAGTTCTAAAGCTTCTTTCTCATTAGAAATGCGGGTTAGGTTTTGAGCCTCTGTAGCTCGACTTAATATTCCATCTTTTCCAGTTAAAGTGGAAATGCTGATTCCTGTCAAAATTATTAAGATTATAATTGTTACAACTAAAGCAATTAAAGTAATACCTTTTTCATTAAAATTTTTCATAAAAAATACATTCCTTTCTAAAATCATTTGTATGAATTAATACTGGTTAAATAACCAATACTAATTATAGTGATATTATAATGGTTATATAACCAATAGTCAAGTGTCCTACAAAAATTATATAATCAAAATATAAAATTTTAGGAGAAATAAATGGTTAAGGTAAAAATAGAAAATGGAGAATATCATTTTAAATTAGACGATATATTAAAATCTAAAAATATAAGTATAAATAAATTAATGAGAGAAACCAATACTGATTTTAAGGTTTTAAAAAGAATATTAACAGGGGAGTTAGTAAGATTTGATATTTTTGTTGTTGCAAGGCTTTGTGATTATTTAGAGTGTGAAATTAAAGATATAATTGAGTATGTGAGAAAATGAGTAAAAGGCATTAATTTGCCGAAAAAGTTAATTGAATAAATTTTTTGCATTGGGGACGGTTCTTTTCGCGAAAAGAACCGTCCCCAATCAGAAATTTTGCATAAAATCTCTCGAACAAGCATATATAAAAATAGGACAAAGTCCAAAACACGAAAGGAGAGATAAAATTATGTGGCATACCAAAAATACATATGAAATAGAAAGAAAACTAAACACAAATATTCAAAAAGGGCTTACAAATAAAGAAGTACAAAAAAGGCAAGAGGAGCAAGGAAAAAATAAACTTAAGGAAAAGAAAAAAGAAAGTATAATAATAAGATTTATAAAACAATTTAATGATTTTATGATAATAATATTAATAATAGCCTCAATAATATCAGCAGCAGTATCATATATACAAGGTCAAAATGACTACATAGATTCAATAATAATAATTGCGATAGTAGTATTAAATGCAATAATGGGATTAATTCAAGAAGAAAGAGCAGAAAAATCAATCGAGAGCCTAAAAAAATTAACACCACAAATAGCTAAAGTAATAAGAGATGGAGAAACAAAGGAAATACTTGCGGAAGAATTGGTAGTAGGGGACATAATAGAACTATCTGATGGAAATTATGTACCTGCAGATTGTAGAATAATAGAAGAATTTAACTTAAAAATAGAAGAATCAAGTCTAACAGGAGAAACAGAACCAGTTGCTAAAACAAATAAAGTAATAATTAAAGAAGATATTCCATTAGGAGATATGAAAAACACAGCATTTATGGGAAGTATAGTAGTAAGCGGAAGAGGAAAAGCAATAGTAACCGAAACAGGAATGAATACAAAAATTGGACAAATAGCAAATATGATAATCGAGGACGAAGCACCAGAAACGCCTATACAGAAAAAGTTAGGAGAGGTTGGGAAAATTCTTGGAATTGTGTGTTTAGCAATATGTGCAGTAATTTTCATAATTGGAATTATCAAAAAAATAGAACCTGTCGAAATGTTTATGACATCTGTTGGCTTAGCAGTGGCAGCAATCCCAGAAGGCTTACCTGCAATTGTTACAATAATGTTATCAATTGGTGTAACAAAAATGGCAAAGAAAAATGCAATCATTAGAAAATTGCCAGCAGTAGAAACGTTAGGAAGCAGTAATGTAATTTGTTCTGATAAAACAGGAACATTAACTCAAAATAAAATGACAGTTGTAAAAACATATTCATCAAATTCAAAATTGTTATTAGAATTAGGTTCAATGTGTACAGACTGTATAATAAAAAATGATGAAAATGGAAGATTAATTGCAAGTGGTGAGCCAACAGAAGCGGCAATTGTAAATAAAGCCTTAAATGAAAATATAAATAAAGATAGATTATATAAAGAAAATCAAAGAATAAGTGAGCTACCATTTGAATCAAATAGAAAAATGATGACAACAATACATAAAAAGCCAAATGGAGGATATATAAGCATAACTAAAGGAGCACCAGATATTTTAATTGGAAAATGTAATAGGATATATGAAAATGGAAAAATAGAAAGTTTAACACAATCCAAAAAGGAAGAAATAAAAAATCAAAATGAAAATATGGCAGAAAATGCTTTAAGGGTAATAGCAGTAGGCTATAAAGAGTTAGATTATTTTGGTAAGGCAAATTTTGATTTAGAAGAAAATTTGATTTTTGTTGGGTTAATTGGGATGATAGACCCACCTAGAGATGGAGTAAAAGAAGCAGTTTATACTTGTCAAAAAGCAGGAATAAAAACAGTAATGATAACAGGTGACCATATTGCAACTGCAAAAGCAATCGCAAAAGATTTAGGAATTTTAAAAACAGGAGAAAAAGCAATAACAGGAAATGAATTAAATAAAATATCAGATGAAGAATTAGAAAGAAATATAGCAAGTTACTCAGTATTTGCTCGAGTTACACCAGAACATAAAGTAAGAATTGTAAAAGCATGGCAAAAACAAGGAAAAGTTGTTGCAATGACAGGTGATGGTGTAAATGATAGCCCAGCTTTAAAAAATGCAGATATAGGAATAGCAATGGGAAAAGGTGGAACAGATGTAGCCAAAAATGCATCAGATATGATACTTGCAGATGATAATTTTGTAACCATAATAGAAGCTGTAAGGCAAGGAAGAACAATTTATGATAATATAAAAAAGGCAATTCATTTTTTAATTGCAACAAACATTGGAGAAATAACAACAATTTTTATAGGTTTACTTTCAGGAATGGAATCGCCTTTACTTGCAATTCAACTTTTATGGATAAACCTAGTTACTGATTCTTTCCCAGCAATTGCTTTAGGATTGGAAAGAGAAGAAGAGGAGATAATGAATAGAAAACCAAGAAATTCAAAAGAAAGTATATTTGCAGGTGGACTTTGGCAAAAAATAATTACAGAAGGTGTAATGCTGGGATGTTTAACATTATTTGCATTTTCTTTGGGAACAAGATTATTTGGTCTAACAGTTGGAAGAACAATGGCATTTGTATCCCTTGGAATGCTTGAATTAGTACATAGCTTTAATGTAAAATCAGAAGAATCTATATTTAAAGTTGGAGTTTTTGAGAATAAGTATTTGATAGGAAGTTTACTACTTGGAACTTTATTACAGGTTATAGTAGTTGTTGTACCTTATTTTGCAAATATTTTTGAGCTTGTGCCATTAACTGGAATTCAGTGGATTTATACAGGCTTAATTTCGATTGTACCTATTGTTGTTGGGGAAGTGCAGAAAAAATTAAAAGAAATTATAAGTGGTAAAAAGTTATATCTGAATTCCAAAAACAGTGTGAATTATTAAAATTCATATTGTATTTCATATAAAAATGTGGTAAACTTAGGCTTGTAACAGTCAATAAGCTTTTTGCAGGAGGGCAATAATATGATAAGAATTATTGATGATTTTGAATTTCGTCACTTTGATGAAGGAAATCGGAAAGGAATTTTTATAATCTACAAAGTAAATGGGGAATACTACACCCAGTCAAAGATTTATGGCGTAGACGAGGAAAAAGAAGAGGAACTTCGAAGAATGTTAGAGGATTATACAAAAACTAACAGGAAATCAGAAGAATTATGTGGAACTATAGGATTGTGTACTATTTTAAGTAAAGTATACGAGATAGTTTCGTCAAATCAATAGTTGTTAATGAAAGTAAAAATGGAACACCACTATATTGATGTTCCATTTTTATCAAATTTTAATTTGGCAGGAGTAGAAGGACTCGAACCCTCACAGGCGGTTTTGGAGACCGATGTGCTACCATTGACACTATACTCCTATAAAAATTACTTTCTTATAATAACACAAAAAAAAGAAAATGACAATACTTTTTATAAATTTTTTCAAAATGGGGACGGTTCCTTTTTCAAAAAGAAACCATCCCCATTTCAAAATACTAGCAACATCCGCCTCTATTTCCACCACAACAGCAGAATATAAGAAGGATAAGAATTATAATCCAGCAGCAGTCATCACCAAAACCGAATCCGCAGCCGCATCCACCTCTATTTTCTGGCATAATTATTCACCACCTTTCTACAAAAAACTAAATTTTAAGTATATTAGCAGCAATTAGATTGTGGCCCTTGGTTACAACAACCTCTGTTTCCACATCCGCCACAGAAAAGGAGTAAGAAAAGAATAATGAACCAAAGAATTTCATCATTGTTACAGCACATATAAAAACCTCCTTGCTTAAAAATTTTTAAGTTTTTTAACTTTCGTATGCTATATAATATGAATTAAAAAAAATTGTGTTACAGCAGTTGAAAACATAAATTTTTAATGATATAATTTTTTTTGATTTCGGATTTCGTATTGGGGACGGTTCCTTTTGCGAAAAGAACCGTCCCCAATACAAAATCTGAAAAGAGAAAGGAAGAAATTATATGGGAAACATAGTATTATTAGATGATTTAACAATAAACAAAATAGCAGCAGGAGAAGTTATAGAAAGACCAGCATCAGTAATAAAAGAAATGGTTGAAAACTCAATAGATGCAGGTGCAACTCATGTTACTATAGAGATAAAAAATGGAGGAATTTCATTTATAAGAATAACAGATAACGGAAAAGGAATAGCAAAAGATGATGTAGAGCTTGCATTCGAGCGTCATGCAACAAGTAAGATAAGAAATGCTGATGACTTAGATACTGTAAAATCTATGGGGTTCAGAGGAGAGGCATTAGCAAGTATTGCAGCAATTGCAAATGTTGAGCTTGTAAGTAAAACAGAAACAGAACAAATAGGAAACAGAATAGTAGTTGAAGGTGGAGATATTTTATCATTTGACGAAATAGGATGTTCAAAAGGAACAACAATTACTGTTAGAAATCTATTTTTCAATACACCTGTAAGATACAAATTCCTAAAGAAAGACTTTACAGAATCAGGTTATATTGAAGATGTAGTAACAAGAATTGCATTAGTTCACCCAGAAATAGCAATAAAATTTATAAACTCTGGAAAGATAGTTCTTCAAACAAATGGAAATGGAGATTTAACAGGGGTAATATATAGTATATTCGGGAAAGAGGTTGCAAACAATATAATAAACGTAGATTACGAATATGAATATATGAAAATAAAAGGAGTAATAGGAAATCCAACAATTGCAAGATCAAATAGGTCTAACCAAATATTTTTTGTAAATAAAAGATATATAAAAGATAAAACATTATCATCAGCAGTTGAACAAGCATTTAAAGGAATGCTTCCAATAGGAAAATTTGCATTTTTAGTTTTAGATATAGAAATGCCACCATCAAAAGTTGATGTAAATGTTCACCCAGCAAAATTAGAGGTAAGATTTGCAGAAGAAAGTATAGCTTTTAAATCAATGTTTCATGCTATAAAAGATACATTATTAAATGCAGGATTTATGACAGATAGAGAAAAAACAGAAGAAATAAAAAAAGCAAATGAGAATGCATTTAAAATACAAAATGCAAATGAATTAGCAGCCAAAACTTATTCAGTAGCTACTACACAAGAGCATACTGGAAATATTGTAGAAGATGTATTTAATAGTAGAAAAGAAGAAAATAACCAAATAGATGTAAAGCCAGTAAACTCTGTACTTGAAAATAAAACTGTAATGTCAAATCAAGATATATTTGAAAAACTAAAATCATTGCAAGATGATTTAAAAAAAGAAGTTGAACAAAATCCAAATTTACAATTAACAGATACATATAAAGAAATGGAACAAAAATACAATGAAATAATTTCGCCTGTTGTAGAGCAAGAAAGCAAAGAAGAAAAAGTTGAAGTCGTACAAGAGGAGAATGAATTACCAAAAGCATTACAAGAAGAAAAAGTAAATTCCGAAAGCCTAGAAAATGAAACGATAATACCAATTGTATTTGATAATTCAGATAAAGATAACGAAAATGAACAAGTATTAAATGAAGATGAAGTATCATATGGAGCAAATACAAATGTAGTAGAAAATAATGAGAAAACAAATAATGAAGAAACAAATGAAATGCAAAATCAAGAAATACCTCAAAATGCAGAAATAGACGCAAAACAGCAACCATCAGAAAAAACATCACCTCAAGACAGCAAAGAAAAAATCTTATCATTCGAAGAAATGTACAAAGAACTATTTGGAAAAGAGCCTTATGGAGGTAGAAAACAACCAGAACTTGAGAAAAAAGAAGAGGAAGAAGCAGGATTTTATGCCTTAGATGACAATATGGAAGACAAAAATGTATCAATATTTGAAAGTAATGCAGATGCTCAAAAAATTCAATATAAATTTATAGGAATAGCATTTAATACATACATAATTTTAGAAATAGACAATGAATTGTACATAATGGACCAACATGCAGCTCATGAAAGAATAATGTATGAAAAAGTAAAAAAGAATTTCTTCAACCAAACAGGAGAAAAGGCTTCACAACTATTGCTACTACCAGATATAATAAATTTAACACATAAAGAAATGGATATAGCAAAAGACAATATGGCAATGTTTAGACAAGCAGGATTTATCTTGGAAGAATTTGGTGAAAATACTATAAAATTATCAGGAGTTCCTGATGTATGTGTAGACTTAGATACAGAAGAATTGTTTAAGGAAACTTTAGATGAAATAAATACAGTTGCAAGAACAGCTAAACAAGAAAAAGAAGAAAAATTTTTAGCAACAGTTGCATGTAAAGCAGCAGTTAAAGCTAATATGCAGCTTACAAAAGAGGAAGTTGATAGTTTAATGAGAGAGCTTTTAAAGCTTCCAAACCCATTTACTTGTCCACATGGTAGACCTACTGTAATAAAGATGTCTAAGTATGAAATTGAGAGGAAGTTTGCGAGAAAATAAAATTATCCCCACTGTAAATATAATAACAGTGGGGACTTTTGTAAGATGAATAATAATAACATAAACATAAGCGAGAGATATATAAATAAGAAACTTAGGAAAGTAGTAAGTTTCTTATTTGTAGTTGAAAATTAATCAAAAATAGTATATAATAAAAAAGACTTGGGGGTGTAATGGTTTCGACACTATACAAGAAAGATAAAAAGCGAGTAGTGGATGGTTGCTTCGGCCACTATAAAAAAGCAAAAATAAAAATAAACGCTGATAATACAGAATTAGCATACGCTGCCTAGTCGCGGTGTCGCCTTGTTTTATGTTCCTACGCATAAAATAAAGGTGTTATATTTGTAGGAAACAAATCTATTAAGTGCTTTGGTAATAGAGGGTATAAAAAAGCTATATTTAATTTAAGCACGTTTGCTTGCGTAAATTAAATGAATAAAAATAGCAAACTGCACTCGGAGAAATTTATGTGGAATGTATAGTGGACAGGAGTTCGACTCTCCTCACCTCCACCAAAATTATTAATTCTAACTCTTAATGGGTTAGAATTTTTATATAGAGAAAACTTAAGTTTACGGAATATCATTAATTCAAATCAATGACAGATATATAGATTACAATTTGGAACCTTAATTTAATCAAAAAAATTTATTACCTAAAAGCTTCAAAATATCTTAAAAAACAACCTTTACAAATCCTCCAAAATGGTGTAATATAAAAGCGGAAAAATAACAATAATAAAAATACAACCTAAATTAGGAAGGATGAAAAAAATGAGAATATTAGAAACAAAGTCAGACGAAGAAGAATACACAAGATTTTTAGAAAGCAATGAAAGATGCAACTTTCAACAATCACTAGAATGGGCAAAAGTAAAAACAAGTTGGAAAAGAGAAGTAATATTAGCAGAAGACAGTAGCAAAAAAATAATAGGATCACTTATGGTATGGATAAGAAAAATACCAATATTTGGAAATATAATGTACTCAGCAAGAGGACCAGTATGTGATGTACATAATATAGAAGTACTAAAACAACTAACAGAAGGAGCAAAACTACTTGCAAAAAAATATAATGCAATAGTACTAAGAATAGAGCCAGATATAAAAAGTGATGACACATCATTTAGAAATATAATGTTAGAATTAGGATATTCGATAAAAGACGATGCCAAAAACTTTAGAGAAGAAATACAACCACGTTATGTATTTAGACTAGATACGAAGGGAAAAACAGAGGACGAAATATTTAAAAACTTTCACTCAAAAACAAGATACAATATACGTTTAGCAACAAAAAAGGGAGTAACTGTAAAGACAGGAACAAGAGAAGATTTAAAAGACTTCCACAAAATAATGGTAACAACAGGTTTAAGAGATGGATTTATAACAAGACCATTAGAATATTTTGAAAGAATGTATGACTGCTTAGGACCAGACCACATGAAAATATTAATGGCATATTACGAAGGAAAACCAATATCTGGGGTAATACCAATAATGTATGGAAACAAAACTTGGTATCTATATGGTGCAAGTAGCAATGAACACAGAAATTTAATGCCAAATTACTTATTACAATGGGAAATGATAAAAATTGCCTTAGATAGAAAAAGCGATATATATGACCTAAGAGGAGTTCCGGGAATAGCAGACAACAGTAATGGACTATTTAGATTTAAAAAAGGATTTGGAGCAGAATATACAGAATTTATAGGAGAAGTTTACATTCCATTTAAACCTTTAACATACAAAATGTATAAAATTTCAGAAAAAATATTTAGAAATGCAAGAGCATTAAAACTAAAATTTAAAAAGAAATAGGTGGAGGAATATAAATGAAATCACTTGTAATAAATAGAGAAGATTTGAAACATAATATAAGAAAAATAAAAGAAATAGCAAAAGATACAGGAAGGCTAGATAATCATAAGCCGATAAAAATAATAGCAGTTGTAAAAGGAAATGGTTATGGATTAGGGTTAATTCCATATTCAAAATTTTTAATAGATAATGGAATAGACTTTCTTGCAGTATCAACAGTAGAAGAAGCGGTAAAATTAAGAGAAGCAGGCTTGCAAGCAAGAATACTAATGCTTTCTTCAACAGCAATAAAAAAAGAAATAGAGCTATTAGTAGAAAATGACATAATAATAACAATTGGCTCAAAAGAAGCGTTAGATGTAGCAGAAACAGTTGCAAAAGAAAAAAACAAACAAGTAAAAGCACATCTAAAAATAGATACAGGCTTTGGAAGATATGGTTTTATATATAGTAAAAAACAAGAAATGTTAGAGTATTTAAAAAATATGAAAAATGTTCAAATAGAAGGCACATTTTCACATTTCTCACTAGCATTTTACGAGAAAAATGAGTATTCAGAAGAACAATTTAAACGTTTTATGGATGTTATAGAATTTCTAAAAGAAAACAATATAGAAACAGGAATGTTACACATCTGTAATTCATCAGCATTTTTAAAATTTAAACAAATGAGACTAAATGCTGTAAGAGTAGGTTCAGCATTTTTAGGAAGGATTGCTATTCCAAATATTTATGGACTAAAAAAAATAGCATATCTAAAATCAAATGTAGCTGAAATAAAAGAGCTACCAGAAAAATACAATGTTGGATACTCAAATTCATTTACAACAAAAAAGTTAACCAAAATAGCACTTGTACCAGTACGGATATGCAGATGGATATAATGTAAGAGAGCAAAGAGATATGTTCAGAAAAATAGATAGATTACGTTATATTGTAAGAGACATAAAAGATGCCTTTAAAGATAAATCACTATATGTGAATATATTGTGTAAAGACAACCAAGAAAAACAATATAAAAGATGTAAAGTCTTAGGAAGAATAGGAATGTATCACATAAGTGTTGATGTAACTGGAAAAGATGTACAAGTAGGTAGTGAGGTAAAATTAGATGTAAGCCCTATGTTTGTAGACAGCAGTATACGAAGGGAGTATATATAGTGGAAAGCAATCAATCAAAAAAAGAACAATTTTTAAAATTAAACTTTTTCAAAAAAATATGGTATTCAATAACTAAATTTGAAAAATATCCAGAACTTGCAGCATTAGGAGTAAAAAAAGCATTGATATATTTTACAGAATTAATAGTAATATTTTGTGTGATATATACAGGAAGCTATGTGTATTATGTGCAAAAAGTAGAAACATTTGAAGAAGAAAATTTATCATTTTCACAAAAAGTAATAAAAACTATGGTAAAAGAAACTGGAAGCGAAAATGAACAAATAAATCAAGCTTTAGAAATTGCAGATAACTATTCTGGACCATCAATGGTAGGAGCATTATTTGTAAGTGCATTTATATCATTTTGGATAGCAATATTCTTAGATGTATTTACCTTATCGGTTTTTGGATTATTTACCTGTTTAATTGCAAAAATAAAAATGAATTACAAAGCAGTTTTTAATATGTCGGTATATGCTATAACTCTGTCATTAATATTAAGAACAATATATGTGGTTGTAACGATGCTAACAAGTTTTGAAATAAAATATTTTGATGTAATGTATGTAGCAGTTGCATATATAAGTCTAGCTGCAGCAATATTTTTAATAAAATCAGATGTAATAAAACAACATTTAGAATTAATGAAAATAATTGAAGAAGGAAAAGAAAAAATAGAACAAACAATAGTAATACCAAGAAAAAAAGATGACGAAGAGAAAAAAGAAAACAAAGATGGTGACAAAGAAGAAAAGAAAGAGGATGAAAAAGAAACAGAAGGACAAGGCTCAAATGCATAAATAAAAGGCAAATATGAAAGGAAGAATTATTAATGAAAAAAGATAATGATAAAAACGGAAAAAATAATGGTCAGAATTTTCTAGTTGGAATATTAATATTAGCAATTATTTCTTGCATAATAACAGTATTAATATATAGTTTAAATTCAAAGCCAAAAGAAGATGACAAAACCATAAGTTATACAGATTTAATAAAACAAATTTCAGATGGAAATATAAAAAAAGTAGAAATGACAACAGGTTCAACATCTATTAAAGTAACTTTAAAAGAAAAAATAAAAGATAATAATCAAGAAAATGAAGAGCAAGGTAGTAACGAGGAAAATGAGAATAATGAAGCTCAAAACGATGAAAATAAAGTAAATGATAATGAATCAAAAGAAAATCAAACTAGTTCAATATTAGGTTTAATAAAAAAAGATGATGAAGATCCTGAATTAATAAAAAAAGCCATAGTGCCTAATACACAAAGCTTTGTAGAATTAATACAAAACAAAGTGGCTGATGGAAATGATATAGAACTAATCCAAAAAAGCCCAAGCATACTTGCAACAATTCCATCATATTTCTTTTCACTACTTCCAACAATAATAATGGTTGCATTATTTATAATGATATTTAAAATGCAAGGATTAGGAGACAGAGGAGAAGTATATGATGAAACAGAAAGAAAGACAAAAGTAAAATTTGACGATGTTGCTGGACTTGATGAAGAAAAAGAAGAAATGGTAGAATTAGTACAATTCTTAAAAGAACCTAAAAAATTCATCGAAATGGGTGCAAAAATTCCAAAAGGAGTTTTATTATATGGTAAACCAGGAACTGGAAAAACTTTAATTGCAAAAGCAATTGCAGGTGAAGCAGGAGTTCCATTTATATCAATGAGTGGTTCTGAATTTATAGAAATGTTTGCAGGACTTGGAGCTTCTAGAGTTAGAAAACTATTTGACAAAGCAAGAAAAATGGCACCTTGTATAGTATTTATTGATGAGATAGATGCAATAGGTTCAAGAAGAACAAACGGAAGTGGAGCAGAATCTGAAAACAATCAAACATTAAACCAATTGTTAGTTGAAATGGATGGATTTTCATCAGAAGAAACAATAATTGTTTTAGCTGCAACAAATAGACCAGAAATGCTAGATAAAGCTTTACTAAGACCTGGAAGATTTGATAGACAAATAACAATTCCAGCTCCTGATAAAAAAGGAAGAGAAGAAATTTTGAAAATCCATAGCAAAGATAAAAAAATAGCAGATGACGTATCTTTAGAAAGTATAGCAGAAGATACAGCAGGATTTACAGGTGCAGAACTTGCAAATATCCTAAATGAAGCAGCAATTATTGCAACAAAAAATGAACACAAAAAAATTCTAAAAGATGATATTGAGGAAGCGGTAAAAAAAGTAACAGTAGGCTTAGAAAAGAAAGCAAGAGTTATTTCGGATAAAGATAAACGTCTAACAGCATATCACGAAGCAGGACATGCAATAGTTAGTTGGTATTTACCTACTCAAAAGAAAGTTAAAGAAATTTCAATTATCCCTAGAGGTATGGCTGGTGGCTATACAATGTATAAAACAGATGAAGATAAGTCATATATTTCTAAAACTGAAATGGAAGAAAAATTAATTGCATTACTTGGAGGTAGAGCTGCTGAAAGAGTTGCTTTAGATGACATTTCAACAGGAGCAAGCAATGACATCGAAGTTGCAACAACTATTGCTAAAGATATGATTGTTAAATATGGTATGAATGATTTTATTGGACCAATTTCTTTAAAAAATGAGAATGGTGAGTATGAACTTGATATGTTTGGTAAAGAGATGGGAGATAAAATTGGTGAGGAAGTTAAAAAATTAATTGATACAGCTTATAATGATGCCCAAATTATTTTGAGACAGCATCTAGATAAATTAGATGCAGTTGCTGAGGAGCTTTTGGCTAATGAGAAAATTAATGAGGAGACTTTCAAAAAGTTTTTTGAGGGAGAAGAATAGAAGATTTTATAGAATAGAGGCTAAATTTTTTGGCTTCTATTTTTTTGTAAATTTAGTCTGCAAAAAATAAAAAAATTTTAAATTCACGTAAAATTGTTTTACTTTTGGGGATTTTATGGTATACTACTTTTGATAAAATAATTGATTAGAAATTGGAGAAAAAATGAACATATTAATATATTTAATAATAGCACTATTATTTGCAGTCTTAATAATTTGGACATGGAATAACACAAAAGAATTTGAGGAAACATCAGAACGAATTATTTATATTATAGTTGGAATAGCAGTTGTTGCAATTGTAACACTAATATATTTTGCAATATCAAAAATAGGAATAACATATCCAAAAGCAGAAATGATAGGGCAAGTAAGAAAAATAGCAGTATTGGTATTCACACCAATAAATGGATTTTTAAGTTTGCCACATATTGCATCATTAAAAATGAAAATAAAAATGAAATCTGAAGAAGATTCAAAATTAAAGAAAAAAATAATAATATTGGGAATTATTTTTATAGTAGCAACAATAGTTGAAATAAATTATATGAAAAATTTTCAAAATGGAATAATTCAAATATTAAACAGTAAATAAAGGAGAAATATGAAACCAAAAGTAATTGTAATTGTAGGGCCAACAGCATCAGGTAAAACATCATTATCAATAGAACTTGCTAAAAAAATAAATGGAGAAATAGTATCTTGTGATTCGATGCAAATATATAAAGATATGGATATAGGTTCAGCAAAGCCAACAAAAGAAGAAATGCAAGGAATAAAACATTATATAATAGATGAAGTTTTACCAACAGAAAGATTTAGTGTTGCAAGATATAAACAAGAAGCAGAAAAAGCAATAGAAGAAATCCTAAAAAAAGGAAAAACACCAATAGTAGTTGGAGGAACTGGGCTTTATGCAAATAGTTTAATATATGGAATAGAATATGATGACATAAAATTAGATGAAAAATATAGAGAAAAATTAATGAAGATTGCCGAGACATCAGAAGGACTAGAAAAACTATATAATGAAGCAAAAAAAATAGATGAAAAGGCAATCGGAAAAATAAGTCCAAATGATAAAAAAAGAATAATAAGAATTCTAGAAATATATAATGCAACAGGTAAAAATAAAACAGAGCAAGAAATAGAATCAAGAAAAAAAGAAGTTAAATATGATTACAAAATATTTGGAATAAATATAGAAAGACCAATATTATATGAAAGAATAAACAAAAGAGTAGATATAATGATTGAGCAAGGACTAATAGAAGAAGTAAAAAATTTAATAAAAAAATATCCGGAATTTCCTACAGCAATGCAAGCTATAGGATACAAAGAAATAGTAGAATATCTAAATAATGAATTGAGCTTAAGTGAAGCAATAGAAAAAATAAAACAAGAAACAAGAAGATATGCAAAAAGACAAATAACGTGGTTTAAGAGAATTGAAAACTTAAAATGGTTAGACGGATTAGAAAAAACACAAAATAATATAAACATTATTTTGGAGGTAATGAATTGAGTAAAATTATAAGATTTGAAGATTTAAAAAATAAAAAATTTGAAAAAAGGCATATTATATACATAATATTTGCTGTTATAGTAATTTACATTTTTTATTCAATATTTTTATTAGTAAGAAAACCAACTGATACAGTTACAATAAATAGTGGAGTTGTAACATTAGAAGAATCAGCAACAGGATATATAATAAGAGAAGAACAAGTGTTGAAAGGAAATAACTATAAAAACGGGCTAACTGCAATAGTATCAGAAGGAGAAAGAGCAGCAAAAGGACAAACAATTTTTAGGTATAGTAGTGGACAAGAAGATGAAATAAAAGCCAAAATAGAAGAAGTAAATTTGAAATTACAAGATGCACTTGCAAAGCAAACAGTTATAACACCTACAACAGACATAAAAAACCTAGAAAAGCAAATAGATGAAAAGACACAAAATTTAAGAAACCTAACAGATATACATACAATAACTGAATATAAAAAAGAAATAGAAGAACTTGCCAGCAAAAAAGCCAAAATTGTAGGAGCACTAAGTCAGAGTGGAGCATATATTCAAGAACTTACAAAACAAAAAGAACAATATGAGGCTCAATTAATATCAGATTCAGAATATATAACTGCACCTGTTTCGGGAGTTGTATCATACAGAGTAGATGGATTAGAAGATGCATTATCAACAAATGATTTAAGCAATCTAACAGAGGAAAAACTAGAAAACTTGGGATTAAAAACAGGGAAAATAATATCTACATCACAAGAAGCACGGAAAAATAATAAATAATTTTGATTGTTCACTAGCAACTGTATTAAATAGTGATGCGGCAAAAAATGTTGAGGTCGGAGATAAAGTAACAATAACATTATCAAGCGGAAATGAAATAAATGCAGAAGTAACTTATGTTGCAAAACAACAAAGTGATAAAATTTTAATTGTATTTGATTTAAAAACATTAACAGATGAGCTAACACAGTATAGAAAAATATCATTTAATATTACTTGGTGGAGTTATTCAGGCCTAAAAGTACCTAATTCTGCAATTTTAGAGGACGAAAAAGGTCTAAAATATGTTATAAGAAAAAAAGCAGGAATAGAACAAAAAGTAATAGTAAAAATACTAAAGAAAAATGATAAATATTCTGTAGTAGATAGCTACGATAATAGCGAACTCGAATCACTAGGAATAGATGCAAAAAGTTATATAAAAATTACACAATATGATAATATATTATTATATCCAGAACAAAAATAAAAATGTTACAAAAATATTACAACAATATTAAATTAATATTACATTTACTGGAAACTATTGACTTTTTACAAAAAATGTAAGATACTAAATTTATGTTGAAATAAAGAAGAAACGAAAACCGTTTTAGGAGGAGATAAAATGTCAAGTGCAATAATGAGCAAAGTTTGGAATTTATTTGGAATGGACCAAGCTGAAGATGAAGAAGAAAATGATGATGTATATGAATATGATTATGATGAAGAACCAGAAGAAGAAAAGAAAAGTTTTATAAAGAAAAATAGCAAGGTAGTTGCAATGCCACAAAACCAATCAATAAGAATGGTTATATCACAACCAACAAGCTTTGAACAATCAGAAGAAATATGTGGATTTTTAAAAGAAAAGAAATCTGTAATAGTAAATTTAGAATATGTAAATAAAGATGTTGCAAGAAGAATAGTTGACTTTATAAGTGGAGGAGTATATGCGTTAGATGCACACATACAAAAAGTATCTAATTCAATATTCTTAATAGCACCTATAAACTATGAAATCACAAATGAAATGGCAAGGGAAGAAATTAAGAATAAATTATCAGTTTCTTGGTTAAATAAAAACAGTATTAACTAAAAAAAGGGGGACTAAATAATGCTTACACCACTAGACATAGAGAACAAAAAGTTCTCAAAACAAATAATGAATGGATACAATGTAGACGAAGTAGACGATTTTCTAGATGAAATAGGAGTAGATTTTGCCAAAAAACAAAAAGAAGTAAATGAAGCATCTAAGAAAATAGAAGAATTAAATGCAAGTTTAGAACACTACAAAAATATTGAAGAAACACTTCAAAATACACTACTTATGGCACAATCTACAGCAGAAGAAGTAAAAAATATAGCTAAACAAAAAGCAGACCAAATTGTAACAGATGCTAAGGCTTCATCTCAAAAAGAAGTTGATTTTATACAAAATCAAATCTTAATGAAGAAAAAAGAATTAGAAGATGTTCAAAAACAATTTGATATTTACAAGGCTAAGATGGAATCACTTTTGATTTCACAATTAGAATTGATTAAAGAAATTAATAAAAACGATAATGAAACAGTTTAAGGAATTTTCCTTAGACTGTTTTTTGCGATATTTGGATTTTTTTTATCAAAGAAAATTAGTTTAATATGTATAACGAATATTACAAAAAGTGCATTAGTATAAATACATATAAAATGTTGCTTCGAATATAATGAGTTGATAAAAATACGTACAAAGTACCGATATGACAACGATTTTTCTTTTATGTTACATTTGATTTAAGATGTTGAACTGATGCAACTGGGATGGTATAATAAAATTAAAAAGTATCCACTAGAGATACGAAATACTGAAGAAGGGAAATGGAAAAATGAGGAAAAATAGAGGTATAACGCTTATTGCATTGGTTGTAACTATAATAGTGCTTTTAATTTTGGCTCGGTATAAGTATTAGTATGTTAACAGGTCAAAATGGAATTTTAAATAAAGCAAGCGAAGCTAAGGAAAAAACGGAAATATCCAGTAAAGATGAACAAAGAAAATTAGCTCAAGCCGAAGCTTTAATGAGTACTGGAGATACGGAATATAATGGAGTAACAATTCCGAAAGGGTTTGCTCCAACAAAGATAGATGGAGAGAATTCTATAGATGTAGGTTTAGTAATAACCGATGGTAGTGGAAATGAATATGTTTGGGTAGAAGTTCCGAAAACGACAGAAATATATTCAACAGCAGGAATAAATATAACGAATTTTACAGATAAGGAATATGCTGAAATAGAAAAAGATTTGAAAACGTATACAAGTGAATATTCCAAATCAAATTTCAGTGATACAAATCCAAAATTTATTACAGAATATAAAAATATGTTGAAGAGTGTATATGAAAATGAGGGGTTTTGGATAGGAAGATATGAAGCCGGAATTGATGGAGAAAAACCAAGAATATCTCATACAGAAATAACTGACAAAGTAGTGGTAAAACAAGATAAAATTCCTTATAATTATGTTACTAGAGATGAAGCACAATCGTTAGCCGAAAAAATGGAAAACGGAGAGTGTACAAGCAGTTTACTATTTGGAATACAATGGGATTTAGCATTAAAATATATTGAAACAAGAGGAACACCAAAGAGTAATTTGACACAAGATAGCACAACAGTTGGGAATTATTTTACTTCGGAGTTAGAATTGAATAGAGGAAAATTTGCACAATATAATTTATTGTCAAATTGGTATGCTTATAATAGTGAAGAAAAAATAGATTTAGTAACAAAATGTAAGAAAAAAACACAAAACACAGATAAAAACGCTATAATATTGACAACAGGAGCGACAGAGAAAACAAATTTACAAAACATATATGATATGGCAGGAAATATGTGGGAATGGACATTAGAATTTAACGATAGTACTAATACTTGTGTTTATAATGGAGGATGCTATCGTGCTGGCTCAGGAGCTCCTGCAAATAGTCGTAGTGGATATAATACTAGTCTTTATGGTGATGAGTTTGGTTTCTGTATTGGATTATGGAAATAAAGAGAGTTTCTTAAAACTAAAGTGATAAGAAAGAGAGCTTAACTAGAAATAGTTTAGCTCTTAAATTTGATTATAGAAGAAATAAAAAAGAAGGCAATATTTTTAAGAACTTGTAATTTATAAAATAATTTGTTAAAATATACTTGCAAGAAAGCGAGGAATAATATGACAATTTTAGAATTTATTTTAGAAAATAAAGAATATTTAGAAGATTTAATTACAAGAAGCACATATCATTCAAATGCAATTGAAGGAAATACACTTACATATGCAGAAACATATGCTATACTTTATAATGATAACAGCTTTAAAATACAAGGAAAAGAGCCAAGAGAAATTTACGAAGCAATTAATCACAAAAAAGCATTAGAATTAGTTTTTGAAAATATACAAAATAACGAAGATTTTAATGAAAAATTTATAAAAAAAATAAATGAAACTATAAACAGAGACATTAAAGACACAGAAGGTTATAGATCTGTTCAAGTATTCATTCAAGGAAGCGAACATATTCCACCAAAGCCAGAACAAGTACCAAATCTAATGATGTATTATATATATAATTATAATCATGATGAACAAAACATCTTTCAAAAGATTGCCAAATATCATATTGAATTTGAAAGGATACATCCATTTGAAGATGGAAATGGCAGAACTGGAAGATTAATAATAAATTATGAGTTAATAAAAAATAATTTACCTCCTGTTGTAATAACTAAGGAAGATAGAGTGAAATATTTTGAATTTTTAAGAAACAAAGATGTTGAAAATTTTGCTAAATGGTTAGAAGAGTTATCTGATAAAGAAAAAGAAAGAATAAATAATTTTATAATTTAACGACCAATTTTAAACATTTATATACTAAAATTGGTCATTAACACAAAACTCCTTTGAAAAATGTGAGAAAAATCACAAAAGTCCTTTGACTTTTGTGATTTTTCTATTGCATAAAACAAGAAGTTATTAAAAAAAAGACACAGTAAAATTTACAAAAAACCATTGACGTAACCCCAAAAATATGATAAAATTTTAATGTTACAATTTAGACTAGCGTAATTATGCGCATTTTAATCAAAAGAGAGAAATTTATACAAGGAAAAAGAGGAATTAATCCAGCAAAAGAACGAATTTTTAAGATTGAGAGCAGGCAATTAAAAAAATTCGTTATTTAATTTATTTAGGTTTGCTAGGAATTAAGAAGGACTTTTTTCAAAAAATAAATTAGATTTATTCTGCTAAAATTTTATTTAGAGGTGATTTTTTTGGAATTAAAAGAAGTTAAATACGAAAAAGCTTCAAGAATCGACTTTTCAAAAGTAGGAGATTACATCGAAATGCCAAACCTAATCAAAGTACAAAAAGACTCTTATGATTGGTTTGTAGAAGAAGGATTAGGAGAAGTATTAAAAGATATATCTCCAATAGAAGACTATTCAGGAAACTTAGTTCTAGAATTTTTCGATTATTACATGGAAGACAAAACAAAATACACAGAAGAAGAAGCAAAAGAAAGAGATGCTACATATTCAACAAGATTGCACGTAAAAGTACGTTTAATCAACCGTGAAACAGGAGAAATAAAAGAACAAGAAATCTATTTAGGAGACTTCCCACTAATGACAGATAGTGGAACATTCATCATAAATGGAGCAGAGAGAGTTGTAGTCAGTCAGTTAGTACGTTCACCAGGAAGTTATTACGAATCAGTATTTGACCAAAAAACAGGTAAAAGAAACTACACATCAACAGTAATGCCACTAAGAGGTGCATGGATAGAATACGAAACAGACAGTTCAGACGTATTTTATGTACGTGTAGATAGGACAAGAAAGCTACCTGTAACAGTATTATTAAGAACATTAGGATTAAGTTCAGATGACCAAATAAGAGATTTATTTGGAGAAGAACCATTAATAGAAACAACAATAGCAAAAGACACAATCAAAAACGAAGAAGATGCAATAATAGAAATCTACAAAAAATTAAGACCAGGAGAACTACCAACAGTAGAAGCTGCAAGAACATTATTTGATGGAATGTTCTTTGACAATAGAAGATATGACTTAGCAAAAGTTGGACGTTATAAATTCAACCAAAAACTAAGCTTAGCAGCACGTATAGCAGGTCATATTGCATATAACGACATAATGGACCAAGAAACAGGAGAAGTATTTGTAAATGCAGGAGAAATCATTTCTGAGGAAGTAGCTGAACAAATACAAAACTCTGGAATAAATATAGTAGATTTAAAACTTAATGACAAAAAAGTAAGAGTAATAGGAAATGGAACAGTAAATATCTACAAAGCATTACCAACAGTAGATTTATCAAAAGTACATTTCAAAGACGAAGTAAATTATGCAGTATTACAAAATATATTAGCAAATACATCAGAAGAAGATTTACCTAAAGTCTTACAAGAAAGATATGACGAATTAGTTCCAAAACACATCACAACAGAAGACATAATAGCATCAATAAGTATGTTATTAAACATTTATCATGGACTTGGAACAGTAGATGATATCGACCACTTAGCAAACCGTAGAATTAGATGTGTTGGAGAATTATTACAAAACCAATTTAGAATAGGTTTAGCAAGACTTGAAAGAGTTGTAAGAGAAAGAATGACAATCCAAGATTTAGATGTTGTAACACCACAAACATTAATAAACCCAAAACCAATAGTTGCAGCAATAAGAGAATTTTTTGGAAGTTCACAACTTTCACAATTCATGGATCAAACAAACCCACTATCAGAATTAACACATAAAAGAAGAATATCAGCATTAGGACCTGGTGGATTATCAAGAGAAAGAGCAGGTTTCGAGGTAAGAGACGTTCACTATACACACTATGGTAGATTATGTCCAGTAGAATCTCCAGAAGGACCAAACATTGGATTAATCTCAGCATTATCATCATTTGCAAGTATAAATGAATACGGATTTATCGAAACACCATACAGAAAGATAGATCCAGAAACACATAAAGTTACAGACATAGTAGAAAATATGAGTGCAGATGTAGAAGATAAATACTACATAGCACAAGCATCAGAGCCATTAAATGAAGATGGTACATTTGTACACGACAGAATAAGAGTAAGACATCAAAACGAAATACTAGAGGTTGAAAAAGACAAAGTTCAATATATAGACGTATCTCCAAAACAACTAGTATCAATAGCTGCAGCAATGATACCATTCTTGGAGCACGATGATGCAAAACGTGCCTTAATGGGATCAAACATGCAAAGACAAGCTGTTCCACTTATGATTACAGATAGCCCAATGATAGGAACAGGTATAGAATATAGAGCAGCAAAAGACTCTGGAATCTTAGTATTAGCAGAAGATGATGGAGTTGTACAAAAAGTAACATCAGACAGTATCACAATGAAATACAACAATGGAAAAACTGTTACACATAGACTACGTAAATTCAAGAGAACAAATGGTGGAACATGTATAAACCAAAAACCAATTGTTAGAAAAGGTGAAGTAGTTAAAAAAGGTGATAGTATAGCCGATGGACCATCAACACAAAACGGAGAAATGGCATTAGGAAAGAATGTATTAATTGCTTTCTCAACATGGGAAGGTTACAACTACGAGGATGCTGTTTTGTTAAGTGAAAGACTAGTAAAAGAAGATGTATTTACATCAATACATATAGAAGAATACGAATGTGAATGTCGTGATACAAAATTAGGTGCAGAAGAAATAACAAGAGACATTCCAAATATAGGTGATGATGGATTAAAAGACCTAGATGAAAACGGAATTATCAGAATTGGTGCAGAAGTAAGACCTGGAGACATCTTAGTTGGTAAAGTTACACCAAAAGGAGAAACAGAACTTACAGCTGAAGAAAGATTACTTCGTGCAATCTTTGGAGAAAAGGCTAGAGAAGTTAGAGATACATCACTTAGAGTACCACATGGAGAAGCTGGAACAATAGTAGATGTAAAAGTATTTACTAGAGAAAATTCAGATGAATTAGCACCAGGTGTAAAACAAGTAATAAGATGTTACATAGCAACAAAGAGAAAAATATCAGTTGGAGATAAAATGGCTGGACGTCACGGAAATAAAGGTGTTGTATCAAGAATACTACCAGTTGAAGATATGCCATTTATGCCAGATGGTACACCAATAGACATATTATTAAACCCACTTGGAGTACCTTCACGTATGAACTTAGGTCAAATTCTAGAAGTTCACTTAGGAATGGTAGCAAGAAAACGTGGTTGGAAAATAGCAACACCAGTATTTGATGGAGCTAACCAAGAAGAAATTGAAGAATTACTTGCAGAAAGTGGTTTATCAACAGATGGAAAATCAATTCTATATGATGGAAGAACAGGAGAACCATTTGATAAACCAGTAACAGTAGGTGTTCAATATATGCTTAAACTACACCACTTAGTAGATGACAAAATCCATGCAAGATCAACAGGACCATACTCATTAGTAACACAACAACCTCTAGGAGGAAAAGCACAATTTGGTGGTCAACGTTTCGGAGAGATGGAAGTTTGGGCACTAGAAGCGTATGGTGCTGCATACACATTACAAGAAATGTTAACAGTAAAATCAGATGATGTTGTTGGACGTGTTAAAACTTATGAGGCAATAGTTAAAGGTGAAAATATCCCAGAACCAGGAATTCCAGAAGGATTCAAAGTTCTTATAAAAGAATTACAAGCTCTAGGATTAGATGTTAGACTTTATGATAATGACAAAGAATTAGAATTAAAAGAAAACATCGAGGACGCAATAGACTTTAACCTAGATGAACACAAAAAAATGGTAAGCGGAGAAAAATCAGACGTAGTTGTAGATAACGAGTTATCTGAAAACTATGTAGATGACGAAGAAGATGAAACAATGCAAGATGATGACTATGAAGAAAATGACGAATTATTTGAAAACATAGATGATAGCGAAGATGAAGATTTCATATTAAGTGATGAAGACTTAATGGATGATGACGGATTTGACGACGTAGAATAAAATAAAAATATAATTGCATATTTGCTTTAAAAAGCCCCAAAATTTAATCAAGAGGGAATTGTTCGAGCAGTGTTAAAAATTTTGGGGACAAAAGCAAAACCTAAAACTTAGGTGAGAATTGAAAAAATTCTCAGGAGAAAGGGGCAAATAAATAATAAATGGAAGAATTAGAAACATTTAACAAGTTAAAAATAGGTATTGCATCAGATGAAAAGATAAGAGAATGGTCAAAAGGTGAGGTAAAGAAGCCCGAGACTATCAATTACAGAACATTAAAACCAGAAAGAGATGGTTTATTCTGTGAAAGAATATTTGGACCTACAAAAGACTGGGAATGTCACTGTGGTAAATATAAAAGAGTAAGATATAAAGGTGTTGTTTGTGACAGATGTGGTGTTGAAGTTACAAAATCAAAAGTAAGACGTGAAAGAATGGGACACATCGAACTTGCAGCTCCAGTTGCACATATTTGGTACTTCAAAGGAATACCAAGCAGAATAGCTTTAGTATTAGATATTTCACCAAGAAACCTAGAAAGAGTAGTATATTTTGCATTATACATAGTTACAGATAAAGGAACATCTGGATTAGAAAAATGTCAATGCTTAACAGAAAAAGAATATCGTGAAGCAGTTGAAAAATACGGAAAAGGTTCATTTAAAGCAGGAATGGGAGCAGAGGCTCTTAAAACTCTTCTTGAGGAAGTTGACTTAGATAAATTATCAAAATCTTTAAGAAAAGAATTAGAAAATGCAAGTGAACAAAAAAGAGCAAAAATAGTAAAAAGACTAGATACGGTAGAATCATTCAGAATTTCAGGAAATAGACCTGAATGGATGATAATGAATGTTGTACCAGTAATCCCTCCAGATTTAAGACCAATGGTACAATTAGATGGTGGAAGATTTGCAACATCAGACTTAAATGATTTATATAGACGTGTTATAAATAGAAATAACAGATTAAAAAGACTTCTAGAATTAGAAGCACCAGAAATCATTGTAAGAAATGAAAAAAGAATGCTACAAGAATCAGTTGATGCATTAATAGATAACTCAAGACGTGGAAGACCTGTAACAGGTGCTGGAGGAAGAGCCTTAAAATCATTATCAGATTTACTAAAAGGAAAACAAGGACGTTTCCGTCAAAACTTACTTGGAAAACGTGTTGACTATTCAGGACGTTCAGTTATAGTTGTTGGACCAGAACTTAAAATATATCAATGTGGTGTTCCAAAAGAAATGGCAGTAGAATTATTTAAACCATTTGTAATGAAAGAATTAGTTGCAAGAGGAATAGCACACAATATCAAAAATGCAAAACGTATGGTAGAAAGATTAAAACCAGAAGTATGGGGAATATTAGAGGACGTTATAAAAGACCACCCTGTAATGTTAAACCGTGCTCCAACACTACATAGACTTGGTATTCAAGCATTTGAGCCAGTACTAGTTGAAGGAAGAGCCATAAAACTTCACCCATTAGTATGTACAGCATTTAATGCCGACTTCGATGGTGACCAAATGGCTATTCACTTACCACTATCACCAGAAGCACAAGCAGAAGCTAGATACTTAATGTTATCTACAAACAACTTACTAAAACCACAAGATGGTAAAACAGTTACAGTACCTACAATAGATATGGTATTTGGTGGATACTATCTAACAATGGAAGTTCCAGGTGAACTTGGAGAAGGAAAATACTTCAAAGACCCAGAAGAAGCAATAATGGCATATGAAAACCACGCAGTTGGAATGCATGCAAAAATATGGGTAAGAAGAACATTAGAAATTAATGGAGAAAAGAAATCTAAAAAAGTTGAAACAACAGTAGGAAGAATCCTATATAATGACGGAATTCCACAAGATTTAGGATATGTAGATAGAACTAGCGAAGATGGAATTTTTGAATATGAAATCAACTTCCCAGTTAACAAGAAAAAATTAGGAGATTTAATTAATAGATGTATCAAAATACATGGTTTATCAGAATCTGCCGAAGTACTTGATAATGTAAAGGAAAAAGGTTTCAAATATTCTACAAAATCAGGACTTACATATTCTATGGACGACGTAAAAGTTCCAAAAGAGAAAAAAGAAATCTTAGCAAATGCAGAAAAAGAAATAGAAAAAGTAAGAAAACAATATAGAAGAGGTTTAATTACTGAAGAAGAACGTTACAAAGCAGTAGTTAATATCTGGAATAGTGCAACATTAGATGTTGGTAAAGCACTAGAAGAAAATCTAGAACCACTAAACCCAATCAACTTAATGGTTGAATCAGGAGCCCGTGGTAACATCAACCAATTAAGACAATCAGCAGGTATGAGAGGACTTATGGCAGGAACAACAGGTAAAGTTATCGAAATACCAATCAAATCAAGCTTCGCAGAAGGTCTAGATGCTCTAGAATACTTTATATCATCTCACCAAGCGCGTAAAGGTCTAGCAGATACTGCTCTAAGAACAGCAGACTCTGGATACTTAACAAGAAGACTTGTAGACGTAGCACAAGAAATAATAGTAAGAGAACCAGACTGTGGATCAAATGAAGGACTAATAGTATATGACGTAAAAGATGGAAACCAATTAATCGAACCAATTCAAGAAAGATTATTAGGAAGATATCCAGTAAGAGACATTGTAAATCCAGAAACAAACGAAGTAATTGTTGATACAAACACAATGATTACAGACGAATTAGCAGACAAAATCGTTGATGCAGGAATTACAAAAGTAGAAGTACGTTCTGTACTTGGATGTCATTCAAAACACGGTGTATGTCAAAAATGTTATGGTATGAGTTTGGCAAGACACAACAAAGTTGAAATAGGAGAAACAATAGGAATAGTTGCAGCTCAATCAATCGGTGAGCCTGGTACACAGCTTACAATGAACACAAAACACGCCGGGGGAGCAATTGGTTCAGATATCACACAAGGTCTTCCAAGAGTTGAGGAGCTATTTGAAGCTCGTAAACCAAAAGGATTAGCTGTAATGACAGAAATAGCAGGAAAAGTAAAAGTAAAAGAATCAAAGAAGAAGAAAGAAGTTATTGTAACAAATGATACTGAGTCAAAAACATACACAGTACCATTTGGACCAAAAATGAAAGTCAAAGATGGAGATATGGTAGAACCAGGAGACCCATTAGTAGAAGGTTCTTTAAATCCAGCAGATATCCTAGCTATAAAAGGACCAGAAGGAGTATTTGAATACCTAACAACAGAAGTACAAAAAGTTTATAGAAACCAAGGTGTTGATATAAACGACAAACATATCGAAGTTATAGCAAGACAAATGCTTAAGAAAGTAAGAGTTGAGGACAATGGAGATACAGATATGTTCCCAGGAACATTAGTAGATATGTATGAATTTGCAGACAAAAACAGAGAAGCAGTAGACAAAGGTGTAAGACCAGCTACTGGAAAACGTGTTCTACTAGGTATCACAAAAGCTTCACTTGCAACAGACAGCTTCTTATCAGCAGCTTCATTCCAAGAAACTACAAGAGTTTTAACAGAAGCAGCTATCAAAGGTAAAGAAGATGACCTAGTTGGACTTAAAGAAAACGTAATTATAGGTAAATTAATTCCAGCTGGAACTGGTATGAAAAAATACCAAGATTTACATATAAGCACAGAAAAGAAAGAAGAGCCAAAACAAGAAGAAAATGTTGAGGCTGTAGAAGAATAAAAAATAGGGGGCAAAAAGGGCAATGGGACCCATTGGGGTCGGTTCTTTTTGGTCCCGTTTTTCAAATTATTGGCAAAATGGCACAAATGGACCGGTTCTTTTTGGGTCAGGCACAAAAAGAACCGGTCCATTTGTGCCATTCATTTGTGCCATTTTGCCAAAAAGAGAGGAAGAAAAAGATATGTACGAAAATTTTGGAATAAGCAAACAGATAGAAGAATTATCGAAAGAAGTAGAAAAGGAAATCAAGCCACAATTTGAAAAAATAGAGCAAATATGTCAATCAAACAGTCTAAAAGTGCTACAAGCAATGCAGAATAACCATCTATCAGGAATGCACTTAAATACATCAACAGGATATGGAATAGATGAAGCGGGAAGAGATAAGATAGAAGAAATATATGCTCAAATTTTCAAAGCAGAAGATAGTTTAGTAAGAAGTCAATTAATATCAGGTTCACATGCATTAGCAATAACTTTACAAGGACTACTAAGACCAAATGACACAATGATATCTATTACAGGATTACCTTATGATACATTACAAACAGTAATAGGAATAGGGGAAAATCCAGGACCAAGCTCACTAAAAGCATTTGGAATAAAATATGAACAAATTGACTTAAAAGACAAAGAATATTTTGACACAGAAAAAATAGTAGAAAGACTAGCTAAAAAAGATGTAAAACTAGTAGAAATCCAAAGGTCTATAGGATATTCAACAAGAAAAAGTATTAGCATAGAAAAAGTAGAAGAAATAATTAAAGAAATAAGAAAGGTAAACCAAGAAGTTATAATAATGGTAGATAACTGCTACTGTGAATTTGTAACAGAAAAAGAACCAATAGAAGTTGGAGCAGACATAGCAGTTGGCTCATTAATAAAAAATCTAGGTGCAGGAATAGCAACAAGCGGAGCTTATGTAGTAGGTAAAAAAGATTTAATAGCCCTTGTTGCAGATAGACTAACAGGACTTGGAAAAGAAATAGGACCATCAATGGGTCAAAATACAAATTACTTAAAAGGCTTATTTTTTGCACCATCAGTTGTTGCAAGTTCATTAAAAACAATGGTATTTGCAAGTAGAATGTTAGAAAAGTTGCGGATATAATACAAGTCCGAAATATAATGAACCAAGAGTAGATATTGTTCAAAATATAATCTTTAATGACAAAGAAAAATTAATAAAATTTTGCCAAGGAATTCAATCAGGTTCACCAATAGATAGTTATGTAACTCCTGTTCCGAGCCCAATGGCTGGATATGAAGATGAAGTTATAATGGCTGCTGGAACTTTTGTTGATGGTGCCACAATTGAACTTAGTTGTGATGCACCAATAAGAGAGCCTTATATTGCTTATATGCAAGGTGGTTTGACTTATGAGTATGGCAAACTTGGAGTTATGAAGGCAATTGAGTTTATGAGAAAATAATTGTTCTTTTGGCACAAATGGACCGGTTCTTTTTGTGCCAATTGACCCATTGGGACCGGTTCTTTTTGTGATAAGACAATAAATAAAGTTTATAGGTAAATCTTTAAAATCTAAATAAATAATAAAAAGGAGAAATTTTTGACTAGACAAATTAGAGAATTTAGCAATTCAAATGTATACCATATCATTATAAAAGGAAATAATGATAGTGTGATTTTTTATGATGATATGGATAGAAATGTATTTTTAGATAGAATAAAATTAACTAAAGATGAATTTAAATATAAAGTATATGCATATTGTTTAATGAGTAATCATGTTCATTTGGTTATAGAAGTACCAAATGAACATTTATCAAAGGCAATTCAAAGTTTAACAATTAGGTATGTAAATTATTTCAACAAAAAATATGACCGAAAAGGTCCATTTGTTCAAAATAGATTTAAAAGCAAAAATATTGAAAATCAGAGATATTTTTTAGAAGTCTGTAGATATGTTCATAGAAATCCGGAAAAAGCAGGAATTGAAAAAACAAGCCAATACAAGTGGAGTAGCTATAGAGAATATATAGGAAAAGAAAAAATTATAGAAAAGAAAACATTAATGTATTATTTAAATAATAATATAGAGGACTTTATTAAGTATACTAATAAAGTAGAAAATATAGAAGAAATAATGAATTATGGTGATTTTGAATTAAGCACAAAATTAAATGACGACGAGTTAATTGATATTGTATTAAAAAGATTAAATTTTGATTCAATGGATGAAGTTATAAATTTTTTTAATAGGAAAGAAAATATAGAAAAAGTTAAAGAACTAAAGGATATAAAGAGAATATCAAAAAGACAATTATCAAGAATAATAGGAGTTAATAACAAAATTATTGCAAAATATTGGAGCGAAGATTGACCCAAAAAGAACCGGTCCAAATGGGTAAAAATACCCAAAAAGAACCGGTCCCAATGTGCCGATTGACAATTAACTGTTTTACTCAACCGTAACCGACTTCGCCAAATTTCGAGGCTTATCAACATCCAATCCTTTCTCCTTAGAAACAAAATAACCCAAAAGTTGTAAAGGAACGATAGTAACAATAGAAGATAGATAAACGCAAGTATCAGGAACAATCACAACATTATCAAACAAAGAAAGATTAACTTCTTTACTAACAGCTTCAGAAACAACAGCAGTAGTAACAGCACCTCTAGTAATGATTTCTTCCATATTACTTACAGTTTTCTTAACCAAATTCAAATCAGTCATAATACCAATAACATTAACACCCTTTTCAATCAAGGCAATAGTACCATGTTTTAATTCACCAGCTGCATAGCTTTCGGAATGAATATAAGAAATTTCTTTTAATTTCAAAGAGGCTTCCAAGGCTGTTGCATAATCCATACCTCTGCCTAAATAGAATACGTCGTGTTCTTTAAAAATAGTTTTAGCAATTTCTTGAATGTTAGAGGTATCTTTTAAAATAGTTTCAATTTTATTAGGTATTATTAGCAATTCCTTTTTTAATTCATCCAAAACACAAGTATCAGCACTTTCAAGTACTTCTGCAAAATATATAGCTAATAAAGACATAAGTGTGATTTGAGATGTATATGCTTTAGTCGATGCAACTGCAATTTCAGGACCTGCGTGTGTGTAAAGCGTGTAATCAGCTTCTCTAGCTATTGAACTTCCTGTAACATTTGTAATTGCAAGTGTTTTAGCTCCATGCAATTTTGAAAGTTTTAATGCTGCCAAAGTATCTGCAGTTTCACCTGATTGGCTTATGAAAATACATAATGTTTTGTCATCTATTAATGGATTTCTATATCTAAATTCTGATGCAATATCAACTTCTACATGAATTTTACAAAGATTTTCTATTGTATTTTTTACGCAAAGCCCAACGTGCATAGCAGTACCACAAGCAACTATATAAATTTGATGTAAAGAACTTAAAAATTCCTTACTAAAGTCGGAATCTAATTCACTAAAGTTACATTTATTTCCATCTAATCTTGAGCCAATAGTTTCACGAATAGCTTTAGGTTGTTCCATAATTTCTTTAAGCATATAATCCTCAAAACCATCTTTATCAGCGGCCATAGCGTCCCAAGTAATTGTTGTAGTTTCCTTAGAAATTTCATTTAAGTTTTTATTGTAAAATTTGATATTATCTCTTGATAATAAAACGTATTCATAATTATCTAACAAATAAAAATCCTTTGTATAACTCAAAATAGCAGGAATATCTGAGGCAACATAATTTTCACCATTTCCTTTACCAACAACTAAAGGACTGTCTTTTCTAACAACAATCATATTATCAGGCATATATTTTGATAAAATTTCAAGTGAAAAGCTTCCAATTAGGCTATCACAAGTCTTTTTAACAGCTCTTAATAATTTTAAATCATCATGCCCATCATCTTTATTATAGTAATAATGTATCAAATTTGGGATAATTTCAGTATCTGTATCTGAAATAAAATGATATCCATTTTTGATTAACATATTTTTAAGTTCAATGTAATTCTCTATAATACCATTATGAACAACTGCGATTGATTCTGAGTTATCCAAATGTGGGTGAGAATTTATTTTTGAAGGAATACCATGAGTTGCCCATCTTGTATGAGCAATACCAATTGATCCTTCTAATTTTTTAGTATCTTCTAAATTATAAAGGTTTTCAACACGACCTTTGTCTTTAGCAACCTTAATTGAGTCTTTTTCCAAAGTCGCAATTCCAGCTGAATCATAACCTCTATACTCTAATTTTGAAAGTCCTGCAAGTAAAATAGGACTAGCTTTTTGGAATCCAATATATCCAACAATTCCACACATAAAAATCTCTCCTTTTTTAAATATATTTGGAATTGAAAGCATTACTTTAATTTAATGTCTGTTATAATGTCACCATTATTTTTTAACTAAATCTTTGGTAAAGTAAATACCACCAAGGCATCCGCCGAATATTTCGATAACCTAGGACCTCGTCAACATAAATTTATTATGTCCTGGCGCTTATTTTTTTGGATTGGTGACGGTTCTTTTCGCGAAAGGAACCGTCCCCAATCCGAAATTACTTTCAATTTATACAGTATATTACAATAATATTAAAAGTGTTTCAAGTATTTTCACGAAAAATTCAAAAAAGTGTTTTCAAAAAATACAAATCCTGTTATAATGAAATAGTATCAAAGAGAGGGGAAAGAGATGGAAAAATTAACAGTATTAATAAATGAAGCAAAAATAAATACAAGAATTGATGAGCTTGCAAAAGAAATAATGAGAGATTATAAAGACGAAGATATAGTGTTTGTTGGAGTACTAAGAGGAGCTGCAATGTTTATGGTCGAACTTGCAAAAAGAATAAAAAATAATGTTGAATTTGAATTTATACAACTAGAAAGTTACGAGGGAACAGAAAGTACAGGAGTTGTAAAATTAAGACAAGAACTAACTGGAAAAATTGAAGGTAAAAACATAATAATAATTGAAGATATAATAGACACTGGTAGAACTTTGGAATATTTAAGAGATCATATAAAAACATTTAAACCCAAAAGTGTAAAAATTTGTACATTGCTTAGCAAACCATCAAGAAGAATTTTTGAATTAAATGTTGATTATATAGGATTTTCAATACCAGATGAATTTGTTGTAGGTTTTGGAATGGACTATAATCAGAAATATAGAAATTTACCATATATTGGAAAAATCGGTTAAAAGAAGGAGTCAAAGATGTTTGACATAAAAGAAGAACTTAAAAAACTACCTAAAGATCCAGGTGTATATTTAATGAAAGACAAAGATGATAATATCATTTATGTTGGAAAAGCAGTAAATTTAAAAAATAGGGTAAGTTCATATTTTAGAAAAACAAACAAAACAGATAGAATACTCAAAATGGTATCTCAAATAGACCATTTTGAGTATATTGTCGTAAGTAATGAAGCAGAAGCATTAATTTTGGAGTGTAATCTTATAAAGAAAAATAGACCGAAATACAATGTTTTATTAAAAGATGACAAAACATATCCATATATAAAAATTGATGTAAAATCAGACTACCCAAATGTAATTATTACACGAAGGCTTTTAAATGATGGAGCAAAGTATTTTGGACCTTATGCAAACCCAGGTGCTGCAAAGGAAATGGTTAATTTTATAAAAGAAAAATATAAAATAAGACAATGTAGAAATTTTAAATCAAATACTAGAGCTTGCCTAAATTTCCACATAAAAAGATGTTTAGCACCTTGTATAGGCAATATTAGCAAAGAAGATTATAGAAAACAAATTGATGAGATAATTGACTTATTAGAAGGCAAAACAGATAAAATAATAAAAGACCTAAAAAATCAAATGAAAGAAGCATCTGAAAAACTAGATTTTGAAAATGCAGCATATATTAGAGATAGATTGCTAGCAATTGAAACAGCTTCCCAAAAGCAAAAGGTTTCAAATATTTCTGAAAATAATATAGATGTAATTGGTATGGCAAAATCTGAACTAGAGGTATGTATAGAAATCTTTTTTGTTCGTGGAAGTAAAATGATAGGCAGAGAACATTACTTTTTTGATAATTTAGGTGATATGGATGACGGTGAAATAATATCTGGTTTTATCAAACAGTATTATATGGATAATCTAAATATCCCTAACAAAATAATGGTAAGTAGAGAGCTAGAAGATGAGGAAGCACTAGAAGAATGGCTTGGAAGTAAAACTACTCACAAGGTTACAATTCATAGCCCTAAAAAAGGCACGAAATTAAGATTTGTGGAGATGGCAGACAAAAACAGTAAAGTTACATTGGAGAACAAAGAAAAGACTATAGAATCGATTCTCGTTGAATTAAAGGATAAATTGCAAATGGATAAATTACCAAGAAAAATTGAAAATTATGATATTTCAAATATTTCTGGTGAATTTATGGTTGCAGCTATGTGTGTTATGGAAGATGGAACAATTAAAAAGAATTTGTCTAGAAGATTTAAAATTAAAACCGTAATTGGTCAAGATGACCCTCGTTCGATGGAGGAAGTTATAACAAGAAGATTAAAGCATTCAATAGACAATCCAAATGATAAAGGCTTTGGCAGGCTTCCTGATGCGATTTTTGCAGATGGTGGGATTACTCAGATTAGAGCTGTTAGACGAGCTGTTGATAAATATGGTGTTGATATTAAGATTTTTGGTATGGTTAAAAATGATAAGCATCAAACTAGAGCTTTGATGGATGAAGATAGAAATGAAATCGAGATTTCGGAGAGATTGTTCAATTTGATTACTTTGTTTCAGGATACCGTACATGATACTGCTATTTCATATCATAGAAAGCTTAGAGATAAGGCTTTAACTAGTTCGGAGTTGGATGAGATTGATGGAATTGGCGAGGCTAAGAAGAAGGAACTTTTGCGAGTGTTTGGTAGTGTGGAGAAGATTAAGGTAGCTGATGTGGAGGATATAGCGAGAGTAAAGGGCATTAGTAAGGGGCTTGCTAATAATATAAAAAATACTTTGAGATAAAAGAAATGTCCTAGCTACGTGAAAAGAACTTTCACTATAGTTAGGACAAAGAAGTTATTTAGCGGTGAATATTCGCTTAGTTCCTTCAGCATCACATGATTTTTTAATAATGTTATTCAGCCGGTTTTGGACTGGAATCATATCTTCTTCATACAAGCTGAATTTTAAGAGTGAACCATCATGCTCAGAGGGATGGATTTCAATTCTTTGAGTTTTTACTGCCTCTTCATAAATGTTTTGCTCTATTGAATCAGGGCAACACATTTTGGCAATTTGATAAGTGTTTTTCAACTTGGGACCGCTGAACTCTTGTAAGGTATAAGATGTTCCATTTTTAATTATATAAAATTTTTTCCAGAATTTTTTTAAATGAAATGGTATAGGCAGAACTGGTTCAATTTCATAAATTATTTCTGAATCATCCCTTGTCAAGAGCTTTTTGCGTTGACAAGGCCAATGAGAGTTTAGTAAATATAAATATGCTACTAAATAAATTAAATTTATTATTGGCCAAATTGAAAAAAAAGTTATAATAGGTAATAATCTCATTGAAATTGTATGCGTTTTCAAAGTGAAGAGATTACTGCATCCTCTGAATAATATAATACCATAAAAAACTATGATATATATATTAAGAGTTGAAATCACTGTGATTGATGCCCACACCGTACAAATCAGCCATGTGATTAAAAAGAACCGGAATTTTTTTGATGTATTCATAGTACATCCTCCTTTTTCTGAATTTTTAACTACCTCCATTATACCAATTATCAACAAAAAAATCAATATTCCAACAAAAATTTTCCAAAAATTACCAATAACCAAAAAAATTAAAACGAAATTTACAAAAAATGTAAAAATTGTCGAAAACGTTGAAATTAAAGAGATTTTGTGTTATAATAAAAAGGTAGGAAAATTTTGAGAGTGAAAGGAGAAAAATATGGAGGATAAAAGTATAAATGATATTAATAATGCTCTAAATAGCTTACAAAAGGACGAAGAACAAATAAAACAAGAAATAGAAAAATTACAGGGTAAATATGAATTTGAAAATGGAAAATTTGTTGAACCAAAAGAGGTAACACAATATAAAAAAGATTTAGAAAGAGTACAAAAAGAAATAGAAGAAAAGACAGCTACGAGAGAACAAAGAAAGCTAGATGAAGAAAAACTAACAGAAAGAGAAAATAATTTAATAGAAGAAAAAGCAAATTTAGAAGATGAGAACAGAATAAAATACTTGAAAAATTTATACAGAAACAATCCAGAGGCTTATGAAATGATAGATAAGAAGCTCGAAGAAAGAAGAAGAAGAATTGACTTCAAATTAAGTGAAATAGAAAAAATTAGAAATTTACCTGAAAGTGAAAGAGCCAATATAGATATTGATGAATGGTTAAAAGAAGCAGAAGAAAAAAATTTAGATGAAAATTATGAAAAAAAGACGGAGCCAAGGGAAGAAGAGATTGGCGAGAAAACATTAGAGGTTGATGAACCAATAGAACCAGAGGTAGAGGCAGAAAGCCCAGAAGAAAACGAAGAACAAATCGAACCAGAGGAAGAGGCGGAAAGCCCAGAAGAAAACGAAGAACCAATAGAACCGGAGGAAGAAGCAGAAAGCCCAGAAAAAAACGAAGAACCAATAGAACCGGAGGAAGAAGCAGAAATCCAAGAAGAAAATGAAGAAGAAACAAAACAAATGTTAGCAGAAAATATTGATAGAGAAATTGAGAAAATAAATCAACTATTAAAAAAATATGAAGAGCTAGAGAACGAAATAAAAGAACTAAGTGAACCATTTGATGTAGATATGGAGCAAAAAATAAATTCTCAAAAGAAAGAGTTCAAAGATTTAAAATTAAGCATAGGAAAATTATCAATAAAAAAGCAAACATTAGAGGCTATGAAAGAATTAGTTGAAAAAGATGTTAAACAAGCTAAAAAAGAGTATGAAGAATACGAGAATAAAAGCGAGGAAAATGACAAAGAAATAGAACAAATTGAAGAAACAATTGAAAAACTAGATGTAAAACAAAAAGAGATTGCAGATGAATATAAAAAGAAAGAAGAAGAAAGATTTACGAATTCTATAGACGATATTATAGCAGAATTTGAAGATATATTAGATGGATATGAATATATAAACGATAAGGTTAGTGAAGTCCGTGAAAATGTTGGATTTATTGGATTTTTCGGAAAAGAAACTGATAAAGAAGTAATAAAAAAGGTATTCGAAGAAGCAGATGCGGAAGTAACAAAAAAAATAAAAAGTATAAATAAGCTAAAAAATAAATTAATAAGTATAAAAAAATTGGCAGAAACAGATTTAAATGCAGCTTGGAATGAAATGTCGAACGAAGAAGAAAAGTTAGATAGTATTGAAACTGAGTCTGTAAAAGAACAAATAATTGAATTAGGTCAGCTATGTGATGAGATTAAGAAATATAAAGAATATATTCAAACTGAAACAGAAGCCCATCAACAATTTAATTTTGAAAAATCAGAAGAAATTAATAAAATAGCTGATTTAATTAAGAATTCTACTGATATGGATATTGAGGAAATAAACGACTTACGTTTAAGAATTGGAAAAATTAGAATCGAATTAGTCAGAGGAAACGATATTAGAGGCAACAAAGAAAATTGGTGTGAGTTAGCAAAGGATAAAACAAATTTAACAGATTTTCTTGAAGAAATAAAACAAAATATGAAAAAATATATGGAAGAATACAAGAAAGAAAGAGAAAAAGAAATATCAGAACTAAAAGAAGCTTTTAAAGAGGCATATAGGATAGAGCCAGAAGAATTTGAAGACGGTTATTATTTCGATGACGAGGAGGAGCATGAAGGTGTTGATGAATTTGAAGAGTATACAGAAAATCCTTCTGGAAGAAGTGAAGAAGCCCAATTTGAACCAAACGAAGAAGAGGAAAGTTATGAAAATTATGAACCAGATGAAGAAGAATTAGGTGAAAATGATGATGATTCAGAAGAACATAAAGATACTCAAAGAAAAATATCAAAAGCAAAAAAGATATCACGTACTTTAGGCAAAATTGGAAGAGGAATATCACGTTTTAAAGAAACTGGAGTATTTAGATTTGTATATAACATATTAGACAAATTAGCAAATAAAATAGTTCCACTTGAAATTTCAGAGGGAGAAGAAAGAAGAAACGATGAAAATAGCCTAGAAGAGCAATTAAAAGCAGGTGATGAAGAATATAATAAAAGATCATCGGGAGAAAGTGAAAAAGTTGTAAACATTAATAGGTCAAGAGAATATAGAAGAAAACAACGTGTATCTAGAGAGCAATTAAACCCTATAGAACACAAAAATAAAGATTCAAAAGATAAAGAAAATCAAAAAGACAATGAAGGACCTGATAAGGATTAAAAATTTGGGAAGGTGATTATTATGATATTTAGAAAAAATATATTAGAGATTAGAAAAGAATATAAAGATCTAAAAATAAAAAATGAAGATTTAGAAATGTATGATGAAGTAGATAAAATTCGTGAAAAATCAGAAAAAGATAATGAGAAAATAGGGGAAAAACGTGATAAACAAGAAAAAAATATCACAGATTATAAAGAGAAATATAAAAAAGCAGAAGCAAGATTAGATGACTTAAAAAAAGAGCATCCAATATTAACTATGGTTGCTAAAATTCCATTAATAGGAAGATTTGGAAAAGTTGCAAAAGAATATAGAAGAATTAAAGCAAAAATGAAAAGAGCAAAAATTAAAGGAAAAGTTGCAGAAAAAGCCTATAAAAACCTAGATGAAATTTATAGCAAAAAAGTGGAAGAAATAAAAAAGAAAAAAAGATATTTGAGAAGATGCGAAAAAAGCATAAGACGTTTGTATAAAGTTGATAAAGATAATATTAAAATAGCAAGATTATGGAAAGAAAACAAGACAACATTGGAAAATATTTATGGTAAAAGCTCTTTAGAATATATGAAAAAATATGTTGCTCAAGTAAAAGAAGGCGAAAAAGATATTGAATTACCAGAAGGTTTTGTTAGTGCAAAAGAATTAGCTAAAAAAATAGAAAAAGATGTAAAGAACAGACAAAAAGGTAAAAAAGAAGATATTACACAAATTGTAAATAGAGAGCAAGAAGAAAAAGAAAACAAAAAGGAAAATAAAGAAAGAGAAAATCTAAACCAAAAGGAACAAAAAAATAAAGAAAACATATTTGCTAGAAAAGGTTTAGAAATAAAAAGAGATTATGTTGGTTATAAAGAAGAAATTAATGGAACTAAAATAAAACTTACACCAGTAGAAACATTAAATTATATTGGATTTATAACTGCACATGAAGAAAGCTTAGAAAATCATTCTAGTGAAGAAATTTTAAATGCTATAAAGAATGATAAAAAATGTGATTTCGTAGATAGAGGTTGGGATGTATTACATGATATGATAGAAGATTTGAAAGATGAAAAACATCCTGTAGATGTAAAAAAACTAACTGAATCTGAAAAAGTTGTTTATAGTATTGCAAAAAAATACATAAAGAAAGAAGAAAATGCTAAAACTGAAAAAGAAAATGGAAAAGAAGAAAAAGAAGTAGCTATATAAAAGAGGAAGAAATGAAGATAAAAGAATTAAGATTATTAAATATAACAATAAAGCAAAATGAACAAATACTTTTCGAGGGAAAAACAGAGGATGTACCAGAAGATTTGAAAGATAAAGAATATGACAAAATATACTTCGAAGGGGTAGATGTAATAGTTGAAATATAAACACAAAAAGAAAAAGCCGTGTCCAGGGCTTTTTCTTTTTTAATTCTCAGCAATCTTGTTGCTGATTTTAATAACTATTTTAACCATCCACATAATAAAGAGAATGGTTGCAACACCCGCACATGCGGTTTGTTCGCCCCACCATGTAAATGGGGTTTCCAAAATTGGAAGGTTAATCGGAATTAGGAACCATTCTCTGAACATCATTAAGAATGGAATTCCTAAGATTGATTCACAAATTGCGAGGTAAAAATTCGGAGAACCGAACAATACAGCAAGTGTGAAGCAAATGCACATTGAATATACATTTATTCCGATAGTGTATGAACACCATGATAACAGAATAAATACCATTATAGGTGTTCCGATAATTTCCATAAGCCGATTCCATTGTTTATTTACACTTAACAAATTTTTCATAAGTGTATTCTCCTTTCATTCAAAAAACAGGCGCAAAAGCGGGACACATCCTGTTATATACTAGTGGTTGCTTGCCAGTCAGTATACTGACCAATTAACATAATTATACAACAAAATTCCCCAAAAAGCAAATAAAATCCGACATTGACATCCTTGCCATCGATTGTTATAATCTAATCACAGAAAAATACTCAAACCGAAAGGAGTAAAACAAATGAACTGGACACCAGAACAAGAACAAGCAATCTACAAAAAAGACAGTAACATATTAGTTGCAGCAGCAGCAGGAAGCGGAAAAACAGCAGTATTAGTAGAAAGAATAATAAATAAAATAATAAAAGAAAAAATCGATATAGATAAACTCTTAGTAGTAACATTTACAAACGCAGCAGCATCAGAAATGAGAGAAAGAATACTAAAATCAATCTACAAAATAATTGATAGCGAAGAGCCTCAAGATGAAGAAACAATAAATCATCTACAAAGACAAATAACATTATTAAACAAAGCAAGTATATGTACAATAGATTCATTTTGTTTAGATGTAATAAAAAACAACTTTTTCGAAATAGAAATATCACCAAACTTCAGAATAGCAGATACAGCAGAAATTGATTTATTAAAGCAAGAAGTATTAGAAAAATTATTCGAAGAAAAATATGAAAATCATGACAAAGACTTTGAAAAATTAATTAAAACATATACATCTTATAGAGATGATACACCTCTAAAAGATGTAATATTAAGAATTTATACATATATAGAATCAAATCCATTTCCACTAAAATGGCTAAAAGAACAGGTAGAAAAATTTAATATAAAAGACGTAAAACAAGATTTCTCAAATACAGAATGGGGAAAAATTTTGCTTCAAAATATGAAAGAAGAACTAGAAGATTGCATAAAAAAACTACAAGCAGAAGAAAAAAGATTATCATTTGAAAGTGAACTTGAACAATATGAAAGAATAATTTTGTCAGATATCCAGCAACTAGAAATGGTATATGCTAATTTAGAAAACTGGGATAAAGCATACAGTTTAATAAATAATGTAGACTTTTTAAGATGGCCAACCTCTAAGAAAATAACTAATCCAGAAAAAGATAAAGCAAAAGCCATAAGAGATAAGGTGACAAAAGATTTTAAAGCAAAAAGAGACAAAATATTTACGGCAAATTCCGAAACGGCAAATGTAGACTTAATAGAAATGTACGAAGTTTTATCAAAACTTGAAAAATTGATAATTGATTTTGAAATAGAATTTTCAAAAAATAAAAAAGATAGAAATATTGTAGATTTTAGTGATGTAGAGCATTTAGCACTTAAAATTTTAGTAAAAGAAGATGAAACACCATCTGAAATTGCAAAAAAATACCAAGAAAAGTTTACTGAAATTGCAATAGATGAGTATCAGGATAGTAATTTGGTTCAAGAATATATTTTAACATCAATATCAAATGGAAAAAATATTTTTATGGTTGGAGATGTTAAACAAAGTATTTATAAATTTAGGCAGGCAATGCCAGATTTATTTTTAAGTAAATATAGTAATTATAGTGAAAATGAGGCAAATGATAAAGGCTTAAAAATAAAGCTTTTTAAGAACTTTAGAAGTAGAAAAAATGTACTTGATTTTACTAACCTTATATTTGAAAATATTATGGGAGAAAAGCTTGGAGAAATAGACTACACAGAAGAAGAATATCTAAACTTAGGGGCAAGTTACGAAGAAGGCAAAGAAGATTTGGTTTCCGAGATTGATATATTAGATACAGTAGAAGATGATGATGAAATTCAAGATGATACAAAAATTGAGGAAAATACGCAAGCAATAGACGAAGAAGCTTTAGAAGAAACAGAAAAAGTAGAAGATATAGAGTTGGAAGCGAAATTTGTCGCTCAAAAAATAAGAGATTTGATAGATAGTAAATTTCAAGTATATGATAATAAAAAAGGTGAATTTAGAGATATTCATTTTAGAGATATTGTAATACTTTTACGTTCAACAAAAAATAAGGCAAATATATTCGAAAAAGAGTTAACAAATCAAAATATAAATGTATATTCAGATACCTCTCAGGAATACTTAGAATCTTATGAAATACAAGTAATTATGGATTTATTAAAGATAATAGATAATCCATACCAAGATATTCCGCTTGTACATGTAATGCTATCAAGCATAGGAATGTTTACAGATGATGACTTGTTGGAAATAAGATTATGTGACCAAAATGATGATTTTTATACTACATTATTAAAATCTAGATTGTCTGTAAGAGAAGAACTTAGAGAGAAAATAGAAATCTTTTTAAGCAAAATAGAGGATTTTAGAGAAAAAAATGGATATATAGATTTAGATGAACTTATTTGGACTATTTACGAGGAAACAGGCTTCTTAAATTATGTAGCTTTAATGCCTAATGGTGCTTTAAGAGTTGCAAATTTGAAAATGCTTTTTGAGAGAGCTAAACAATATGAAAGTGCTTCATTTAAAGGATTATTCAATTTTATAAATTTTATTGAAAGAATAAAATTAGGAAGCGGAGATTTAGGAGCAGCCAAACTTATTGGAGAAAATGAAGATGTTGTTAGAATAATGAGTATTCATAAAAGTAAGGGGCTAGAATTCCCTGTTGTATTTTTATCTTGTACAGGTTCAGGATTTAATATGATGGATCTAAATAGTGATATTTTATTACATCAAAAAATTGGAATAGGTGTTAAATATATAGATTACGATAGGCAAATCAAATATGATACTATTTCAAAATTAGCATTAAGAGAAAAACTACTTGAGGAAAACTTATCAGAAGAAATGCGTATATTATATGTTGCGCTAACTAGAGCAAAAGAGAAAATATATGTTACAGGTATAATAAAAGACTATCAAAAAAATAAAGAGAAAATGCAGGATTTAGTAGATATTTATAAAAAGGAAAATGGAAAAATAAATCCTATTTTGATAAAAAAGTATAAAAAATATATTGATTGGATTTTACTTGTTTATATGTATAATTTTGAAAATTCAAAGGATATCTTAAAAATAAATACGATTAAGAGGAAAGATATATTAAAAAATATCAAGAAAGAAGATAAAGAAGAAGTTGATATTTTTAAAGTTTTAGAGGAAAAATCTAAGGATATAAAAGAAGAAGATTTATTAAAGTTAAAAAATCAATTAATTTTTGAATATAAATATAAAGGACTAAGTGATATTCCAACCAAAGAATCTGTTACAAATATTGTTTATAAAAATGTTGAAGTAGAAGCATTTGAGGCAATACCTCAAGAAGATGATGATTTTGAAGAAAAAGCTACTGAACTACCTAAACCTAAGTTTTTAATTGGCACTGAAGAAGAAGAAATTACACCTGCTAAACGTGGTACATTGGTTCATTTGTGTATGAAAAATTTAAATTTTAGCAGAGATTATAGCTTAGATGATGTAAAGAAGTTGATAGATGATTTAGAGGCAAGAGAGATTATAACTGCTAAAGAAAAAGATGCTATAAATCCTTGGGTCATATTTAATTTTACAAAGTCTAATATTTGGAGTGAACTTAAAGAGGCTAAAGAGTGCCATAAGGAGGAAGCTTTTTATATTAATGTTCCGGCAAAGGAGGTTATGGATACTGCTTTAGATGAAAATATTTTGGTTCAGGGTATTATAGATTTGTATTATATTACTAATGATGATGAATTGGTGCTTTTAGATTACAAAACTGATTTTGTGCCCCAAAAAGAACCGGTCCCAATGGGGCAGGACCCAAAAAGAACCGGTCCCAATGGGGCAAGTGATGAAGGAATGTTAATAAATAGGCATAAGCCTCAACTTATGCTCTATAAAGAAGCTTTGGAAAATGGACTAAACAGGAAAGTTGACAGAGTTTGGATTTATTCTACTGGATTGGGAAAAGAAATATTAGTGAAATAAGTATTAAAAAGTAAAAAGCTCATAGGCAAAATGCTTATGAGCTTTTGGGTTACTTATTAGTGATGTTCGCGAAGTTTGTTATAGGAAACAATAGTTTCTATTGCTCTTGATGCTTCGAGTTCGGTGATCACAACATCGTTTTTTTTGCCTTTAACACTTTTCTTTAAATAGGCAATGATTTTTTCTGTTGTGGTGAAATGCTTCCGGTTTTGAAGCATCGGAACAGATACTGATGCAGACAACTTTAATGCCTTGTTTTCAAGGATAAAAGAGCCGTTGTTAAAGTCTATTGTTACTTCGTTGTTCATAATGTGAACCCTCCTAAATGAAAAAAAATTTATTGCATAATATAATTATATTATTAATGACTAATATAGTCAAATGGCTAAAAACTAAGGATATATAAATTTGTTTTACATAAAAATAAAATATTGCAAAATTTGTCGAAAGTGTTTTTTTATTGTCGAAAATGTGCTATAATAGTTGAAAAAGAAAAAAGAGGTAATAAAATGAAAATGGATAATGAAAAATATATACGCAGTTTAGTGGGACATATTCCTATGCACAGACCAGTAGCAGTTTTAGTAATATACAAAGATAATAAGGTATTACTACAAAAAAGATCAGATAATGGTATGTGGGCTTTGCATGGGGGAGGAATGGAATTAGGAGAAACATATTTAGAAACATTAAGAAGAGAAATTAAGGAAGAATTAAATATAGAGCCAATAAACCCGGAACTTATGGGAATTTTTTCTGGTGAAAAAATGTATCATAAATATGAAAAGTCACAAGATGAAGTATATTCTCTAAGTCATGCATTTATTTGTACAGAATATAAAGGAGAAATCAATTTTTTAGATGGAGAAGTTACAAATCTAAAGTGGTTTGATATAGATAATTTGCCAGAAAATATATTTCATTTAAATAAACCTGTTTTGGATAATTTAAAACAATATTTGGAAACCAAAAAGGTAATTGTAGATTAGTTTTTAATTTTTTGCTAATAAGCAAAATTGCAATAAAAAAAGATTTGTTGAAAGGAGACGTTCTTATGCTAAAAGAACAAAATAACATTTATGGAACTGACTATAAAAAATTAGTTGGTATCTTGGAGGAAGAACGGAAACAGGGAAAAAAAGTCGTAATGGCATCTGGAACATTTGATTTATTTCACTTGGGCCACATGAGAATGCTTGCGGAGGCCAAGAAAAAAGGAGACATTCTTGTTGTTGCAGTAAAAAGCGATAAAGCTGCAGCATTAAAAAAAGAAGATCCGCCTGTTTTAAATCAAGAAATTAGAATGGAAACAATTGCAAACTGTATATCAGCTGATTATGTAGTTTTAGCCGATTATGATCCGCTACGATCAGTTCCATTCAATTTTGCAAATACGCCATCTTTTGAATGGCTAAATATCTTTACACCAGTTGTGGAAGCATTGAAACCGGACATCTTCGTACATGAAGACAATGTAACAATTAGAGAAGCTAGAAAGCAGCTCTTTAAAAAATACAATGTCGAAAGTGTTTTAAACCCTAGAACAGAAGGGATCAGTACGACAGATATTATAGATAAAATAAAGACAAGGTTGTTATTGAAGATGCAGCAATGATGTAAGGATATAGTAAATGTGGGAACCAGAAATGGTTTCCACATTTATTGTTAGCACAAACGAACAAATATTTGACAAAATACTAAAAATATGATATGTTATAACAGAAAAAGAGGTGAGACTTATGAACAAAATATATGTATCAATAGATTTAAAAAGCTTTTATGCATCTGTAGAATGCAGAGAAAGAGGTTTAGACCCCAATACTACAAATCTAGTAGTAGCAGATAAAACAAGAACATCAAAAACCATTTGTTTAGCAGTAAGTCCATCACTAAAAAAATACGGAATACCACGGAAGAGTAAGATTATATGAAGTAATACAAAAAGTAAACCAAATAAATTTTGAAAGAAGAAGAAAAATAGGAGGATTGCAATTTGAAGGAAAATCTTATGACGAAATAGAATTAATAAAAAATCCAAAATTGGAGCTAGACTATATAATAGCACCTCCAAGAATGGCATTTTATATGAAATATAGTACCAAAATATACAACATATATTTAAAATATTTTTCAGAGGAAGATATATATGTATACTCAATAGATGAAATATTTTGTGACTTAACACCATACTTAAAAATATATAAAATGAGTGCTAAAGAATTAGTTACAAAAGTAATACAAGATGTATATGAAACAACAGGAATAACGGCTACAGCAGGAATAGGAACTAATCTATATTTATGCAAAATAGCAATGGATATAGTTGCTAAACATGTAAAACCAGACAAAAATGGAGTAAGAATAGCAGGAATAGATGAAACGACATATAGAAAATTATTATGGGCACATACTCCAATAACAGATTTCTGGAGAGTAGGAAAAGGATACAGTAAAAGACTAGCAAAATATGGAATATATACAATGGGAGATGTGGCAAGAACATCGTTAGAAAATGAAGACTTACTATATAAATTATTTGGAATAAATGCAGAATTATTAATAGATCATGCTTGGGGATATGAACCATGTACTATAAAAGAAATAAAAGAATACAAGCCAGAAACCAATAGCATAAGTTCTGGTCAAGTTTTGCATTGCCCCTATGACTATGAAAAAACAAAATTAATAGTAAAGGAAATGACGGAATTATTAGCGCTAGATTTAGTACAAAAAAAGTTAGTTACAGACCAAATAGTATTAACAATAGGATACGATGTAGAAAACTTAAAAAATGAAAAAATAAGAAAGATTTACAAAGGCGAAATAACAGAAGATAAATATGGAAGAAGAGTTCCAAAACATGCACACGGAACAATAAATTTGGATCATAAAACATCATCAACAAAATTAATAATGGAAGCAGTTACTAAATTATATGATAATATCATAAATGACAAGCTTCTTACAAGAAGAATAAATATAACAGCAAATAAAGTTATAAGAGAAGAAGATGAAAGTAAAAATAATACATTCGAACAAATAGATTTATTCACAAATTATGAAGAGATCAACAAAAAGAAAGAGCAAGAAGAAAAAGAAAAAAATTTACAATACACGATGATTAATATAAAAAAGAAATATGGTAAAAATGCAATACTAAAGGGAATGAACTTAGTAGAAGGAGGAACAACAATAGAAAGAAATGGACAAGTTGGAGGACATAAGGAATAAAAGGAGAATATTAAATGAGAAGTAATTTTGAAAAATATAAAGATATTATAAATTTACCGCATTATGTATCAAAAAAACATCCACAAATGTCGATAGAAGATCGAGCTGCACAATTTGGAGCTTTTGCTGCACTTACTGGTTATGAAGCGGAAATTGAGGAAACAGCAAAAATTAGCATTGAAGAAAGAGAGTTAGGAAATGGCATCGAATACGAAGAAAAAATTGAAGAATAATATAAAAAAAATATACAAAGAACCATTAAAGTCAGAGATGGAAACGACAGTAAATGTTATGTATGGTGAAAATAAATTATCTATATATACAAACAAAGTAGATTTGCAAAAACAATTAAATAAGCTTATAGGAGAGCCTATAAAAGAATACAAAATAAAAAGAAGTATTAGTGGAAGTTTATGGGAAATGTCTTTGAATGATAAAACAAAAATTCAAAAAGTTATTGTAAAGGCAAATATATATGAATTATAAAAAAATATTGACTTAGTTAAATAAGAACGTTATTATATGTGTATAATAAGAATGGAGGAATGGAATTATGTATAAAAATATAGAAAAAAAGAAAATTAAAAAATAAAAGGTGGTAACTAAATGCAAGAGAAAATCAGATGTAAATGGTGTAATCTAAAAAATCCGTTATATGTAAAGTATCATGATGAAGAATGGTGCAAGCCAAATTTTAATGAAAAATATTTATACGAAATGCTCATACTAGAATCTTTTCAGGCAGGTCTTTCTTGGGAATGTATATTAAATAAAAGAGAAGATTTTAGGAAAGCATATGATAATTTTGATATTGATAAAATATGTAAATATAATGATGAAAAAATTGAACAATTATTATCAAATGAAAAAATAATAAGAAACAAATTAAAAATAAAAGCGAGCATAAATAATTCAAAAATATTTAGAAATCTACAGGAGGAATATGGTACATTTTATAATTATTTAAATGAGTTTATAAATGGAAAAACTTTTTATGAAGTTGATAAAACAACATCAGAATTATCTGATTTAATTTCAAAAGATTTGCAAAAAAGAGGAATGAAATTTGTTGGAAGTACAATAATATATTCTTATTTACAGGCTATAGGTGTTATTTATTCCCATGATAAGCAATGTTTTTTATATAAAAGTAATTAGAAATAAAAGTATTTTAGAAAGAGTGAAAAAATGAGTTCAGAAATAAAAGTTGTAGAAAAATCGAAAAAATTAATAAATAGTTTTAAATATGCAATACAAGGAATATTGTCATCATTTAAAACAGAACGAAATATGAAGATACATATATTTATAATGATTTTAGTTATTATTGCAGGAGTTATACTAAAAATAAATAAATATGAATGGATTGCTTGTATACTATGTTTTGCAATAGTAATTAGTGGAGAACTTTTTAATACAGCAATTGAAACAGTTGTCGATATGGTAATGCCCTATAAAAACGATAAAGCAAAAATTGCAAAAGATATCGCAGCAGGAGCAGTATTAACTTTGGCGATTGGAGCTGCAGTAATTGGAGTAATAATATTTGTGCCTAAAATATTTTAAGGAGATTTTGATATAAATGAGAACAGTAATAGGAATAGTTGGAAAACATATAAATGATAATAAAATTAGAACAGATACTTTAATAAGAGATGAAGTGAAACAAGCTATATTTGATAATGGTGCGATAGCAATAGGAATTTTGTCTCCAAATGAAGAAATACTTTATACAGGCGATAATTGGAATTTAACAGAAGATAAAATGGATAAAATTAAAATAATAGAACAAATTAATTTATGTGATGGAATTATATTGCAAGGTGGAATTACAAGTGAGGTATATGAAAGCTTTATTGCAAAATATTGTTACGAAAATAATATACCATGTTTAGGAATTTGTGCAGGACAAAACAATATTGTAAGAGCTTTAGGCGGGACAACATTTGAAATTCCTAATCCTGAAAAACACGATAAACTTAATGAAAAATATGTTCATAGTGTACATATTGATAAAAAATCAAAATTTTATAGTATAGTAAAAAAAGAAAGCATAATGGTAAATTCAAGACACAAAAGAACTATTGATAAATGCCCATTGCTAGACAAAGTGGGATTTTGTGAAGATGGGTATGCCGATGTTGTTGAATCAAAAGACAAGAATTTTTATGTTGGAGTTAGATTTCACCCAGAAAGTTTGTACAAATTTGATGATAATATGAACAATATATTTAAAAAATTTATAGAAGCGTGTAAAAAGTAAAAATATTTTAACTTAATTTAGGAGGAAAAATATAAAGTGAATGCAAGAAAATTGATAGTAATGGACTTAGATGGAACATTATTGAATGAAGAAGGAATTGTAACACAAAAAACAAAAAAATATTTAGGAAAGTTAAAGAAAGAGGGATATGTAATAGCAATAGCAACAGGAAGAATACTAAAATCGGCACTTATTGCAACAGATGGAGCAGAATTTGCAAATTATATAGTAGCAGATGCTGGAGCGGCAGTATATAAAATGCAAGCTGATAATTGGGAAGAAGTAGATGCCGATTTAATATCAAGAAAAATTGCAGAAGAAATTATTTCAGAATTCGATGATGAAAAGTTTAGGTATATTGATTTATGCTCGAAAGATTATATTAATATGTTTGCAACTAAATATTTTTCTGAAAACAAAGTTGTAAGAATTTTTGATGATAAAGATACTATTGTAAGAAATATTCATAAAATAACCCATATATCTGCAGGTTTCTGGAAGAACGATTTTGTAAAAGAATATCAAAAAATATTTACTAAAAAATATCCAGAATTAGATATTAAAATAATGCAAGATTCTTTTGATGATGTACAATGGCTAGAGTTATTTAATAAAGGAGTAGAAAAATATAGTGGAATAAATAAAGTAGCTCAAATGGAAAACATTAAAAATGAAAATATTATTGCATTTGGCGATGGATTAAATGACATTGATATGATTGAAAAATGTGGAATAGGAGTTGCTATGAAAAATGCTTTAATAGATGTAAAAGAAAAAGCAAATTTTATTACTGATAAAACTAATTTAGAAGACGGAATAATAGATTTTTTACAAAAATATTTATAATGAAAATT
>ERZ827101.458-NODE-458-length-64991-cov-5.280892_pt1 | contig 64991 bp, 81 predicted proteins | sample MGYA00519869_ERZ827101 | MGnify/ENA primary metagenome ERZ827101 (study PRJEB31778, sample SAMEA3449256) | human gut metagenome | biome: human gut; feature: human-associated habitat; material: faeces | place: United Kingdom | collected 2010/2012 ...
AACTTCTTTTTATTCGCGGATGCTTTAATATGTGTTCCGTCGATAAAAATCATGCTTGGGTCTACCATCCGGTTGTTCAGTGCTTTGTTCAAAATATGTGCAAAAATTTCTTCACTCAGCTCCGGGGGAAAGCGTTTGCAAAAGGCATAACTTACCGTTGCAAAGTGAGGAATCTCTTCCAGCAAGCTATATCCGAGAAACCAACGGTATGCTACGTTTACTTGTATATCCCGGTACGTCTGACGTAAGGACGCGATCCCAAACAAATGCTGAATTAGAACCATCTTGATCAACACTACAGGATCCGTTCCTGGACGCCCGTTGTCTGCGCAATAATATGGACTTAACCGCTCATATAGCCAGTCATAATCCATGACTCTTTCTACTTTTCGGAGCAGATGGTCTGGGGGGACTAATGCATCCACATCCACCATCACTATATCTTTTCGAGAATTCTTTCTCCAATTTTCCATCCTTAGCCCCCCTTTTTCTCTATTATACCAGAAAAACCTCGCCACCGGCGGGGTTCTTTGACAAGCTGTATAAAACGGTTAGCTGTCGGCTAACTGTTTTATATATGAAAGATGAAATGCTTTTTAAATGTTTTCAGAATTTTTCATCGATAACGTACAATAATTTTCGCAAATTGAAAAGTATTGTACGTTATCCTTTGCTGTACCCCCAAGCGGATTAGTTCTGTCCCTCCAATGCGGCTGCAATGAATCCCTGAAAAAGCGGATGGGGGCGGTTGGGCCGGCTCTTGAACTCGGGGTGATACTGCACGCCCACATAGAAGGGTCTGTCGCTCAGTTCCACGGCCTCTACCAACTGACCATCAGGGGAAAGGCCGCTCATGGTCAGGCCCGCCGCGCGCAGGGCATCCCGGTAGTCATTATTGAACTCATAGCGATGGCGGTGGCGCTCCCGGATCTGAGGACTCCCATAACACCGCGCCATCGTCGTTCCAGCGGCGACCACACAGGGGTAGCTGCCCAGACGGAGGGTGCCGCCTTTGTCGATTGCCTCGCTCTGACCAGGCATAAAGTCGATGACCTTATGCGGACATTCCGGGTCAAATTCGCCCGAATTGGCGTCCGTGATACCGAGCACATGGCGGGCGAATTCGATGGCGGCGATCTGCATTCCGAGGCAAATGCCCAGGTAGGGTGTGTGGTGCTCCCGGGCGTACTGGGCCGCCAGGATCATTCCCTCAATGCCGCGGTCGCCGAAGCCGCCCGGGACAAGAATACCGTCGAGCGAGGAGAGGCAGGCATCTTTTGTTTCCGGCGTGACTGTTTCCGAGTCGATCCACCGGATGTCCACCACGGCGCCAAGGGCGAACCCGGCATGACGCAGGGCCTCCGCAACGGAGAGATAGGCGTCGTGGAGCTGCACATATTTCCCCACAAGACCGATGGTCACAGCACGGTTTCGGCGCTTGATGGCAGAGACCATGGCCCGCCACTCACTCAGATCCGGCTCCGGTGTGGACAGACGCAGCTCCCGGCAGACCACCGCGGACAGATTTGCCTGCTCCAAATAGAGCGGCGCCTCATAGAGAACGGGAAGGGTCAAATTCTCAATGACGCAGTCCGGCTTCACGTTGCAGAAGTCAGCGATTTTGCGGAAGATGCCCGGATCGGTGATTGGCTCGTCACAGCGCAGAACGATGATGTCCGGGGCGATCCCCAGCCCTTGCAGCTTCTTCACCGAATGCTGGGTGGGCTTGGATTTGTGTTCGCCGGACGCCTTCAGATAGGGGACCAGCGTGACATGGATAAACAGGGCGTTGCCCGGGCCTGCTTCATGTCCGACCTGACGGATGGCCTCGATAAAGGGCTGGCTCTCTATATCACCGATGGTCCCGCCGATCTCGGTGATCACGACATCAGCTTCTGCTTTACTGCCGACATTGTAGATGAAGCGTTTGATCTCGTCGGTGATGTGGGGGATGGTCTGCACGGTGGTCCCCAGATACTCGCCCCGGCGCTCCTTGGAGATGACGTTGGAGTAGACTTTTCCTGTGGTGAGGTTGGAGTACTGGTTTAGATCCTCGTCAATAAAACGCTCATAGTGTCCCAAATCCAGATCCGTCTCGGCCCCATCCTCGGTGACATAGACCTCACCGTGCTGATAAGGGCTCATGGTACCGGGATCAACGTTGATATATGGGTCCAGCTTCTGCGCCGCGACCTTCAGCCCCCGCGCCTTCAGCAGCCGGCCCAAAGAGGCCGCGGTGATGCCCTTTCCCAGTCCGGAAACAACGCCGCCTGTCACGAAAATATACTTTGTCATGTGCCGCCCTCCCACAGAAAATTCAAAAAAGAAAAAGGCGCTCACCAGGGGACAGAAGTCCCTTGGTGAACGCCTTTGTTCAACCGCTGGTATTGTACCGCGGCTGACAGCAATTTGTCAACCTGAGTTTTCACAATTCTAAATTTTGTTGTGTGAGGAATCTTTGTGCTATTTATAAGTTTTGATCACAGATTCCGCAACCTCCCGCTTGGATAGGCGCTGATCCATGGACTGCTTTTCGATATAGCGGTGGGCCTCCGGTTCAGTCATGCCGAGGCACTCGATCAGCAGCCACTTGGCGCGGTTGACCAGTCGGATCTCCTCGATTTTTTCCTCCACTGTGGCCTGTTTTGCCTCCATCTGACGCATCCGCTCCCGAGTGGCGCAGAGGATCCGCAGATTCTGCGCCACCATCTGCATATTCGTGGGCTTGGACAGTGTAAGCACGCCGTAGCTGACCACCTTTGCGTAAATATCGTCAAACTGATCGTTCCGGACCAGAAGGAGGACCCCTGCGCCGCTGCTGGTGCAGATGTCCACGGCCAGGCGCATCCCAAAATCATCCGGCAGCGGGGCGTTGATCAGCACGATGTCAAACACTGTTTCCGCGATTTTGCGGCGCGCTTCTCCAATGCTGTGTACCGTTGTCACCGGCCAGTAGTCCGTCACGGGGAGCAAAGGCATGATCTTCGCAGTAAAGCTGTCCGAAGCCGTGACGATCAGTACGCTGTATGTCCGTTCCTGAAAGACCATGAGCGCTCCTCCTTTCGCCTTGTCATGGCAGGCTGTTCATCGATGACGATAGGCAGAGATCACAGTTTCCGGGAGATGTTCATTGATGAATGCGCTTGCTCCGGCCAGAGCGGCGGCTTCATACAGAGAGCCAGGCAGCTTTTTCAGCCCCTCCAGCACCTCGGCAGGCGCGGTATAAACATTGAAGTCAGAAGCGGGAGGCAGCTGCAGCTCATGCTCGAGCCCATACATCCCGGCATAGATCAAAAGCGCATAGGCGATGTATGGATTGGCTGTCGGATCGGCGGAGCGCAGCTCGGCCCGGCGGTATTCTCCCACGGCCGCCGGAATGCGGATCAGCTGGGAGCGGTTTTCCGCTGACCACGTCACATACTGGGGGGCCTTGTCGTGGCCAAGACGGCGGTAGGATTCATCACAGGGATTCAAAAACAGCGTCATGTCCCGGATGTTCTCCAAGATCCCCGCGATCACACTGGGCAGCGGCTGGGCGGCCTCATCACACTGGGCCGAGATATTGATGTGCATCCCGTTTCCATCCCAGTCCGGCAGCGGCTTTGGGGAAAAGCTGGCGCAGAGTCCGTTCTGGGCGGCCACAGTGCGGACGACTGTGTGGAAGGTGATGGCGTGGTCGGCGGCTGTGAGGGGATCTGAGTACCGGAAATCGATCTCATTCTGGCCCGGGCCGCTCTCGTGGTGGGAGCTCTCGGGCTGGATCCCCATCTGTTCCAGCATGAGGCAGATCTCCCGGCGGATCGTTTCCCCCTTGTCATCCGGCGCGATATCCATATAGCCCGCCCGGTCATAGGGGATCTTTGTAGTATCTCCATATTCATCGACCCGAAACAGGTAGAACTCCATCTCGGCGCCAAATGCAAACTGGCAACCCAGGGCGCTGGCATCTGCCACCGCTTTTTTCAAAATATTCCGGGTATCCCGCTCAAAGGGCCTGCCGTCCGGATAGGAAATATCGCAGAACATCCGGACCGCCTTGCCCTGCTCCGGCCTCCAGGGGAGCTGGATCAGGGTAGAGGGGTCCGGGTGAAGCAGAAGGTCGGAGCGGATCTCGCCGCCGAAGCCATCCACCGCCGAGGCGTCAAAGGCGATCCCGTATGCGAAGGCGCGTTTGAGCTCGCTGGGCATGATGGCCACATTGTGCTGCTTTCCATAGACGTTGCAAAAGGCCAGCCGAATAAACTTGATGTCCTCCTCCTGAACGAACTGTATCACTTCTTCCGGCGTATACTTCACGTTCTCACCCGCTTTCTGTCATTCCAAACGAAGGTGTTTCAACTCAAATCGCGCCTTTTCTGCCGGGACCGCCCTGTGAAAAACGGCGGACAAAGCAAAGAAAATGGAAGATAAAGCCCGCATTTTTGCGGAATATCCTGATTTTACGGTTAGAATACGAGAAAATCCTCCGTTTTACAAGCCTGCAATCTGCCAAAAAATCATCACCCAGGAAAATCCATTTTCAACAAATTGACAATTGACTTTTCCGACCGCCGGATGTATATTTGCAGTGTTGAGAGACATTGGCGTCTCAGAGGCAGTACCTCTTATGACGCCAGCGTCTCTTTTTATTTTTTTGAAAGGAAGACCCACTATGACGACTGTACCAGAAATTTTCGGAAGCATGGTCTTTGACAGCCGTGTGATGAAAGCCCGCCTGTCCGGGGATGTGTACCACTCTTTGAAGCGCACCATTCAAAAAGGAACCAGGCTGGATCTGTCCGTGGCCAATGCGGTCGCTGACGCCATGAAGGACTGGGCAGTCGAGAATGGAGCGACACACTTCACACACTGGTTCCAGCCTCTGACCGGGATCACCGCGGAAAAGCACGACAGCTTCATCACTCCCGCGCCGGACGGCAGGGTGCTCATGGAATTCTCCGGCAAGGAACTCATCCGCGGTGAGCCGGACGCCTCATCCTTCCCCTCCGGCGGTCTGCGGGCCACCTTTGAGGCCCGGGGCTACACCGCATGGGACCCCACCAGCTATGCCTTTATCAAGGGAAAGACCCTCTGCATCCCCACCGCCTTCTGCTCCTATGGCGGAGAGGCGCTGGATAAGAAAACGCCCCTCCTGCGCAGCATGGAGGCGCTGAACCGGCAGGCCCTTCGCATCCTGAAGCTGTTCGGCAGCGATGAGATCAGGCATGTGACCCCCTCTGTCGGACCGGAGCAGGAATATTTTCTGATTGACAAGGCGCTGTATGAAAAGCGCAGGGACCTGATCTATACGGGCAGAACGCTGTTCGGCGCCAAGCCCCCCAAGGGGCAGGAGCTGGACGACCATTACTTCGGCTCCATCAAGCCCCGGGTGGCCGCCTTCATGGAGGAGCTGAACACCGAATTATGGAAGCTGGGGATCCTGGCCAAGACGGAGCACAACGAGGTAGCGCCCGCCCAGCATGAGCTTGCCCCCATTTACACCACCACCAATCTGGCCACGGACCAGAACCAGCTGACCATGGAGATCATGCAGCGGGTAGCGGCCGGGCATGGCATGGTGTGCCTGCTCCACGAAAAGCCCTTTGCCGGGGTCAACGGCAGCGGCAAGCACAACAACTGGTCCCTCTCCACCGACACGGGCGTGAACCTGCTCTCTCCCGGCGAGACGCCCCATGAAAACGCCCAGTTCCTGCTGTTCCTGGCGGCAGTGATCCAGGCGGTGGACGACTATCAGGGGCTGCTGAGGGCCTCTGTTGCAACGGCCGGAAACGACCACCGGCTGGGCGCCAACGAAGCGCCTCCCGCCGTGATCTCGATCTTCCTGGGGGATGAGCTGACCGCCGTTCTGGACGCCATCGAGACCGATTCCGCCTATGCCGGTGTGGAAAAGAAGAAGATGAAGCTGGGGGTGGATGTGCTCCCTCGCTTTCTCCGGGATACCACGGACCGCAACCGCACCTCGCCCTTCGCCTTTACCGGCAATAAATTTGAGTTCCGTATGCTGGGGTCCTCCAACTCCATCGCCTGTGCCAACATCATGCTCAACGCCGCGGTGGCCCAGTCGCTGAAGCTCTACGCGGATGAACTGGAGCGCGCGGAGGACTTCAACACCGCCCTGCATGAGCTGATCAAGCGCACCATCAAGGCCCATAAGCGGATCATTTTCAATGGGAACGGCTACGATGACGCATGGATCCGTGAGGCTGTGGAGGAGCGGGGCCTGCTCAACCTGCGCACCACACCGGATGCGATCCCGGAGCTTTTGAAAAAGAAGAACATCGAGATGCTGACGGCCCACAAGGTCTATACCGAGGCGGAGCTGCGCTCCCGGTATGAGATCATGCTGGAGAACTACTGCAAAACGGTGTGCATCGAAGCCCAGACCATGAGCGACATGGCACGGAAGCAGATCCTGCCCGCCGTTGCGCGCTATGCTGCGGACGTGGCCCGGGATGCCGCCGGCAAGAAGGCACTGGATGCCGGGATCAGCTGCGGCTACGAAACGAAGCTGGTCAAAAAGCTGGCGGCGGTGACCGAGCGCATAGACACAAGAGTGGATGCGCTGGACAGTGTGACCGCCAGGCTCAAAACCCTGTCCGATGTGACCGAGGAGGCTGATTTCATCCGGGATGAGCTGCTGTCCCGAATGACCGAGCTGCGGGCCGCGGCCGACGAAGCGGAGATCCTGACCGCTGAAAGCTGCTGGCCGTTCCCCACCTATGGCGATCTGCTCTTCAGCGTCAAGTGACCGGGTACGGGGTAAAACGGGAAGGTCCGATTTTCCCGGCCGCCTGAGACAGACATTCGGAAAAGCATAAAAGCGTTTGAGAAAAGAGAAGTACGGCAAGAACTCACCCACAGAGAGCGCGGGATGCTGAAATCCGCGCGGCAGAGCTTGCGGGAATAACACTTTTCGAGCTGCGAACTGAAAAGAGGGATCTGAGTAGGTGAGCCGGAACACCGCCCGTGATGCGGAAGAGCCTTGCCCTGAGGCTCGTAAACGAGAACAAATACAGGTGGCACCGCGAGAACAGCACTTGCCCTGTTGCATGCTGATGATGTTTGGGAGGTTGATACTATGTGTTCCATCATGGGCTACTGTTCGGAAGCCGCCGACTATGAGCAGTTCAGGAAAGGGTTTGACAAGACCCTTTCCCGCGGTCCCGATGACAGCCGGATCGTGGATACGGGAAAAGGGCTGCTGGGGTTTCACCGGCTGGCCATCATGGGATTGCAGCCGGAGGGGATGCAGCCTTTTGCGCTGGATGGCAGCTATGTGGTCTGCAACGGTGAGATCTACGGCTTTGAGCCGATGAAGCAGGCGCTTCAGGAAAAGGGCTATGCGTTCCAAAGCGGGTCTGACTGTGAGATCCTGCTCCCGCTGTATCAAGAGTACGGCACGGATATGTTCCGGATGCTGGACGCGGAATTTGCGCTGATCCTGTACGACGGCCGCACCGGCAGCTATCTCGCGGCCCGGGATCCCATCGGGATCCGCCCGCTCTACTACGGCTATGATCCCGCTGGTGCGATCGTCTTTGCCAGCGAGCCCAAAAACCTTGTGGAGATCTGTGACCGGATCATGCCCTTCCCTCCAGGCCATTATTACAAGGACGGGAAATTCGTCTGCTACCGGGACATCACCGCCGTCAGGGAGGTGTGCCGGGATGATCTGGAGACCGTGTGCGGGACCATCCGGGAAAAGCTGATCACAGGCATCCGAAAGCGGCTGGTGTCCGATGCCAAGGTTGGGTTCCTCCTCAGCGGGGGGCTGGACTCCTCGCTGGTGTGCGCGGTGGCGCAGAAATACGCTGACAAGCCGATCCGCACCTTTGCCATCGGTATGAGTGAGGATGCCATTGATTTGAAATATGCCAGAGAAGCGGCGGACTACATTGGAAGCGAGCACACAGAGGTCTATATGACGCCGGAGGAGGTGCTGGATTCGCTGGAGACGGTGGTCGCGCTGCTGGGCACCTACGACATCACCACCATCCGGGCCAGCATGGGGATGTACTTGGTCTGTAAGGCGATCCACGAGCAAACGGATATTCGGGTCCTGCTGACCGGTGAGATCAGCGACGAGCTGTTCGGCTATAAATACACCGACTTTGCCCCGTCGGCGGCGGAGTTCCAGAGGGAAGCGGTCAAACGTGTCCGGGAGCTGCACATGTACGATGTGCTCCGGGCCGACCGCTGTGTCTCCATCAACTCCCTGGAGGCCCGCGTGCCCTTCGGCGACCTGGACTTTGTGGAGTATGTGATGAGCATCGATCCGGAGCGGAAGCTGAACAAGTACGGAAAGGGGAAATACCTGCTTCGCCGCGCCTTTGAGGGGGACTATCTGCCCCGCAGCATCCTCTACCGGGAAAAGGCCGCGTTTTCCGACGCGGTAGGCCATTCCATGGTGGATTACCTGAAAGACTATGCGGAGAGCCGCTATACCGACGAGGAATTTGCGGAGAAGCGTCTGGCGTACACCCACGCCCGTCCCTTCACCAAGGAGTCCCTGTTGTATCGCGAGATCTTTGAAGCATATTACCCCGGCCAGAGCCGGATGGTCGTGGACTTCTGGATGCCCAACAAGGCGTGGAAGGGCTGTGATGTGAACGATCCCTCCGCCCGGGTGCTTGCAAACTACGGTGACAGTGGAAAATAACAAGGGAGGACAATATTGATGCAAAAGCTGAAACAAATCTACGAGGGCAAGGCCAAAAAGGTCTATGGAACGGACGATCCGGAGCTCTATATCGTGGACTACAAGGATGACGCCACCGCCTTCAACGGACTGAAAAAGGGGACCATCGCGGGCAAGGGCGTCATCAACAACCGGATGAGCAATCTCCTGATGCAGATGCTGGAGAAAAACGGCATCCCAACCCACTTTGTCCGGGAGCTGAGCGAGCGGGAGACCCTGGTCAAAAAGGTGTCCATCGTCCCTCTGGAGGTCATCGTCCGCAACATTGCCGCCGGCTCCTTCTCCAAGCGGTACGGTGTCGCGGAGGGGCTGGTGTTTGACGAGCCCGTTCTCGAGTTCTCCTATAAAAACGACGCGCTGGGGGATCCTCTGCTCAACACCAGCCACGCGCTGGCCCTGAAGCTGGCCACCCCCGCTGAAATCGAGACCATCAAGGGCTATGCGCTGAAGATCGACCGCATTTTACAGCGCTTTTGGGCCGAGTGCGGCGTGACGCTGGCAGACTTCAAGCTGGAGTTTGGCAGGACCTCGGATGGCAGGATCATTCTGGCGGACGAGATCAGCCCTGATACCTGCCGCCTGTGGGACTCCGCAACCGGGGAAAAGCTGGACAAGGACCGCTTCCGCCGGGACCTGGGCGGCGTGGAGGAGGCATACGCCGAGATCATGAAGAGGCTTGTGGAACATGGAACAAATTAAACAGCCCGTTCCCAAGGAACGCCACATTCGGGAAGAGTGTGGTGTCTTTGGCGTTTTTTCCAGAGCGACCTCCGATGTGGCCTCTCTAGCCTATTACGGGCTGTTTGCCCTCCAGCACAGGGGGCAGGAGAGCGCGGGGATCGCGGTCAATGATGACGGGGTGTTCACCGCCTATTGCGACGAGGGGCTGGTCAACGAGGTTTTCCCAAAGGAGCGCATCAAACAGCTGGGGACCGGCAACATCGTCGTGGGACACGTCCGCTATGCTACCACCGGCTCCGACCGCAAGCGCAACGCCCAGCCCATCATCATCAATCACCATAAAGGCCGGATGGCCCTGGCCCACAACGGGAATCTGACCAATTCCTATGAGCTGAGAAACCGGCTGGAGCAGAGCGGCTCCATCTTCCACACCACCACCGACAGCGAAGTGATCGCCTATATCATCGTGCAGGAGCGGCTCCGAACCCCGTCCATCGAGGAGGCGGTTTATGCCGCCATGGGCAGGATCGAGGGGGCCTATTCTCTGGTGATCTCCTCGCCCACCAAGCTGATCGCCGCCCGGGATCCCCACGGCTTCCGCCCCCTCTGTATGGGAGAGACAGCAGACGGGAAAACGGTCTTTGCCTCGGAAAGCTGTGCGCTGGATGCCGTCGGAGCCCGGTTCGTCCGGGACATCCGCCCCGGCGAGATCGTCACCGTCAGCTATGACGGCGTGAAATGCGATACCCGCCGCTGCGGGACGGCAGGCAGGCATCTGTGTGTCTTTGAGTTCGTTTACTTTGCAAGGCCGGACTCGGTGATCGACGGCGCCGCGGTGAGCTCCGCACGGCAGCGGGCCGGGGCTTTCCTTGCCGCCGAGCACCCTGTGGAGGCAGACGTGGTCATCGGCGTCCCGGACTCCGGACTGGACGCCGCCCTGGGATATGCCAGGGCGTCCGGGATCCCCTATGGGATCGGCTTTACCAAAAATAAGTATATTGGGCGCACCTTTATCTCTCCCACCCAGGAGCTGCGGGAGGTGGGCGTCAACATCAAGCTCAACCCCATCCGCGCGCTGGTGGAGGGCAAGCGTATCGTGCTGATCGACGATTCCATCGTCCGGGGCACCACCTGCCGGGGCGTGATCGATCTGCTGCGCAGGGCCGGGGCCAGAGAGATCCACATGAGGGTCAGCGCGCCGCCGTTCGTGGCCCCCTGCTACTATGGCACGGACATTGACGATGCGGAACATCTGATCGCAAACCACCACACGGTGGAGGAGATCGCTGAAATCATCGGCGTAGATTCCCTGGGCTATCTCAGCGTGGAGCACCTGCTGCAGATCGTGGATGGGTGCGAGGGCTTCTGCACCGCCTGCTTTGGGGGCGCATACCCCACTGCGATCCCGAGACGGGGCGATAAGGACCGGTTTGAACGAAAAATCCGGCAAAGGATCCAGGCCAAGGAGGGAAACCTATGAGAGACTGTGTCGTGGCCGGGAGCGGCTGGAGCGGTCAGAGGATGGAACGTAATCGCTTTTGGCAGTCTGAGCAGAGGGTGCTTCACGAGGCGGTTTGCTGCGGTGCCCACGCAGCTCCCGCAAGGCATATCCCGGCCTTGAGAAGACTTCGGGCGAATTGGATGACATGGATTGACAAGGAGGATACCAAATGGAACGCATATTGATCCTGGATTTCGGCGGTCAGTACAATCAGCTCATCGCCCGGCGGGTGCGCGAATGTCACGTCTACTGCGAGGTCCACCCATACACCATGCCGCTGGAGGAGATCCGCTCGTTTTCCCCCATCGGGATCATCTTTACCGGGGGTCCGAACAGCGTATATGAAGCGGGATCTCCCCAGGTGGATCCGGCGATCTTTGAACTGGGGATCCCAGTCCTTGGCATCTGTTACGGCTGTCAGCTGCTGGCCCAAGTGCTGGGCGGCCAGGTGACGCCTGCGCAGGAGGATTCCGCCAGAGAGTACGGGAAAACCGTAACGTGGTATGACCGGTCCTGTCCCATTTTTCAGGGGCTCCCGGAGAAGAGCGTCTCCTGGATGAGCCATGGCGACTATATGGCGCGCGTTCCGGCCGGATTCCGGCTGACGGCCCATTCCGCCGCCTGCGCCCATGTGGCGATCGCGGACGAGGCACGGAGGTTTTACGGCGTTCAGTTTCATCCGGAGGTCAGCCATACGGAATACGGCACGCAGATGCTCCATAACTTCCTGTATGAGGTATGTGGGGCCCGCGGTACCTGGAGCATGGCGGACTACAAGAACACCGCGATCGGTCAGATCCGGGAACAGGTGGGACAAGGCAGGGTCCTCCTGGCGCTCAGCGGAGGCGTGGACAGCTCTGTGTGCGCGGCGCTTCTGGCCGAGGCGATCGGAGACCAGCTCACCTGTGTCTTTGTGGATCACGGCCTGATGCGGCTGAATGAGGGCGACGAGGTCGAGGCGGCTTTCGCAAAGTGGTCAATGAATTTTGTCCGTGTCGATGCAGAGGAGCGTTTTTTGACAAAGCTGGCGGGCGAGTCCGATCCGGAGCGCAAGCGCAAGATCATCGGGGAAGAATTCATCCGTGTCTTTGAGGAAGAGGCGAAAAAGATCGGCGCAGTGGACTATCTGGCACAGGGCACCATCTATCCCGATGTGATCGAGTCCGGCGCGGGCGCCGCCGCCGTCATCAAGAGCCACCACAATGTGGGCGGCCTGCCCGACTATGTGGATTTCAAGGAGATCATCGAGCCCCTGCGCCTGCTGTTCAAGGACGAGGTGCGTCAACTGGGCCGGGAACTCGGCCTGCCGGAGTATCTGGTCAGCCGCCAGCCGTTCCCCGGTCCCGGCCTTGCCATCCGGATCATCGGAGCGGTCACAAAGGAAAAAGCCGATACGCTGCGGCAGGCGGATTTTATTTTCCGGGATGAGATCGCCAGGGCCGGCGAGGCCAGAAACCTGAACCAGTACTTCGCTGTCCTCACCGACACCCGCTCTGTGGGCGTCATGGGGGACGGAAGGACGTATGACCACACGCTGGCGCTCCGGGCAGTCACGACCGATGATTTTATGACTGCCGACTGGGCCCGGATCCCCTATGAGGTCCTGGATCAGGTCTCTGTGCGGATCGTAAATGAAGTGAAAGGGATCAACCGCATTGTCTATGACATCACAAGCAAGCCCCCGGCCACGGTGGAGTGGGAATAATGGACCGTTTTTGAAAAGGCTTCTGAAAAGTCAAGAAAAACGGAGAAAACAAGAGAAAAAGGCCCCTACCAGAGCATTTTCGTTCTGGTAGGGGCCTTCTTTTTTTGCCCGTGGCATTATTTTGGCATTACCGCATGAGATCATCCAGTTTTTTTACCGTTTCGTCGTTCGCGGAGGGGTACAGGTGGCCGTATATGCGGAGGGTCGTTTCGATGTCCTCGTGGCCCAGGCGCTCGCTCACCAGCAGGATAGGAGTATCAAGCCGGATGAGCAGGGCGGCGTGGGAGTGCCGGAGATCGTGGAGCCTGATCGGCTCCATGCCGGCCGCCTGGCAGCCCTTCAACATCTGCTGCCGGAAGTAGTGCTTCGTGTACGGGAACAGCCGGTCGTCTGGCTGGGGCTCGTAGAGGGCGGCCATGTACGCCTTGATGTCCTCGCATAGCTTCTCCGGCAGCGGCACCACCCGGCGGCTTTTCGGCGTTTTCGGCTCCGTGATGATCTCCTTCCCGTCTATCGTCTGGAAGGTCCTGCGGACGGTCAGGGTGTGGGCCTCCAGGTCGATGTCGGACGGGGCCAGGGCCAGCAGCTCCCCTATGCGGAGGCCGGTCCAAAACAGGACCGACAGGCCCGTCCTGGCCGGGAGCTTCTTCACGTGGCCGATGAACTGGTTGAACTCATCGACGGTCCAGAAGGACATCTCGGAGGCGTTCTTTTTCCCTATCGTGCCGGCCATTCTGACGGGATTTGTGCCCAGGCCGTAGTATTTGCAGGCGTAGTTGAAGACCGCGGAAAGCTGGTTGTTGATCGTCTTCGCATAGGTCGGCGCCACGTTCTCCGCCAGCAGATCGGATTGCCAATGGCGCACGTGGGCCGACGTGATCTCGTTCAGCTTGAGATCACCGAAGAATGGCAGTATGCGGTGTTCGTAGAGATACCGCTTGTTCTGCATGGTGCTCTGCTTGAGCCGCGGCTCCATGTCCTTGAGATATATCTCCAGGAAGGACCGGAAGGTCATGTCGCAGCTCCGGGCCCGGACCTTGAGAAATTCATCCTCGAAGGCCAGGGCGTCCTTCTTGCGCTGGAAGCCCCGCTTCTTCTTGAGCCGCCGCTTCCCCTGCCAGTCCGTGTAGTAGAAGGACGCATACCAGGTATTCCGCAATTCGTCTTTATAGGCCGGAATAGAAATCGCCTCCCCATGGTCGATGAATTTAATGCCACACGCGGGCCAGGACGGCCCAGGACGCGCGAGGGGCGCCCTGAGCATATACTTTCCCCTGTGAAGCCTTGCGGCGCTCTGACGGGCTCTGAGAGGCCAGGGAGAAGAAAGCTCCCCAAATCCGAGGAAGTCACCCCAAAACCTGACTATCACTCTTTACGCGCACGCGCGCGCAGGAGAAGATCATCACCACTGTTTATTTAAGTTTATAAGACCACTGTTTTATTATGGGTTCTAATAAGAACCCTATTTTCGCAAATAAGGTTCTAATAAGAACCCTATTTTTCAAATGAGGTTCTAATAAGAACCGTATTCCAGGCGATACCTGTTGAAAACTTCGGATTTCCACAGAGTTTTCAACAGGCGCTACCGCCGCCGGAAGTCTACGAAGATCACACGGCCTTCCCGGCGGAGGATTGCGGAGCCCCTTTACCTTCGCCGAGCATGGGGGCGACCATCTCCTGGAGCCGCCCCAGCAAGAGAAGCTGCTCGCGCTCAGAAAGGCGCTCGTATAGGTCCAGCATCTCTCGCCCGTTCTCGGATATTCCGGGGGCGGGCGATTTTTTTGTTTCTGGCTCCGTGTCGCTGCCGGTCAGGAAGTAGCTGATTGAGCACCCCAAAAACTCGCAAATGCGTACCACGTATTTTGCAGGCGGGTCCGTCCCACGTTGTTTCCATCCAGTAGTGACGCTTGTAGCCACTCCGAGGTGTCGGCAAAGACCGTAGGCCGTCAGGCCGCGCCGGTCAAGCTCTTCAAACAGTCGCTCGCAAATCGTCATTCAGACACCTCCAATCTGGAATACAAAATACCCAAAAAATAAGGTAAAAATTTTCTCACATTCGCTTGCTAATATTATTGACTTAACACGCATATGTGGTATAATATAATCAAGCCAAAGGAATAAGGTAAAAACCCAAAAACAAACGGCCCAGGGAACGGGCCAGAGGATAAAACAGGAAGCGGCAGTGAAAGCCGGGTCGGAAGCGGGCATAGCTCCGGGGATGACCGGCAGGCGGTAACGGCGGTACGAACGGCAACCTCTGGACCATCCCGAAGCCACAAGGCCGGGTGCAACCGGCGGAAAGGATAACTGACCTATGGAACGCAACAAGTACGATCTGCACCGCGAAGTCCTCACCCACAAGTACGCGGACATCCTCAAGAGCTTCGAGGAAACCCATGATGACCGGCGCATCGCCTGGAACTGCTACCAGCAGCTCATCGGCGCTTGCGAGGCCATGCGGGACAGCGGCATGGAAAATAGCTTCGCCTGCTGCGCGGTCAACAAGGCTATGCAGGAACAGGAAGCCGAGATTGACGGTATCGTCACCCGGTTTACCGGCAAGGTCTACAAGGGCGTCCGGTGGGTGGATGTCACTGAGACCGACATCTACTCCTTGAGCAGCACCGAGATTGACTATGAAACGGAAATGCGGCTGTGCGAGCTGGACGCCGAAATCGCGGCCCACTTTCTGAGCGGCGACGCAGACAAGCAGGCGGCCTGTGAGCGGGAGCTTGACTGCATCCTGGGCGGGATTGAGAACGGCAAGCAGTTCTTCCAGGCCCTCACCGCCCGGAACCGGGCGTACCGGGCGGCCCACAAGGAGTAGACGCCATGGAGCCGCAGGAAATCACCCAGGCCGAGGCCGCCGATCTGCTGGCCTCCGGCTTTGAGACCGGGCGGTATGAGCCGCTGGGCCTCTTCCTGGTGGGAGAGGCCGGCGGCACCTGGACCGGGATTGACAACAGCACCGGCCATGCCTGGACGGAAGAGTTTGGAACCAAGGCCGAGTGCCTGGAATGGCTGAAAGGAGAGAATGAAGTTGGCTAAGAGGCTAAGCGTCCTGTCTTTCCTCTGCTGCATCGGAGCGGCGAGCGATGATATTCCCGTGACCGTCAAGGAGGGACCTAAGACCATCGGAACCGCAAAGAGCCTGCGGTGGCTGGAGCTGCACGGGTCCCCCGGAGTTCTGGAAGCCCGCCTGGAGTATGCGGTCATCGGGAAGCAGGAAATCACCCTCCAAATCAGGCTCAAGGACTACAACACCAAGAGGCCGTAAACCGCCGGTGCAACGGCGGCCAAGTGCGAAAGGAGCTAACCAAATGGCAACCAACATCAAGGACAAAATCGCTAAGCTGCTGGCCCTGGCAGAAAGCCCGAATGAGAACGAGGCCAAGGCCGCGCTGCTCAAGGCCCGCGAACTCATGGCTGAGCACAAGCTCAGGCCGGAAGAGGTCGTTAAGGCCGACAAGGTGAAAGTCATCCGGGAGGTCCTGGACGTCACTTGCACCGCTATGACGAACCCCTGGGCCGTCTCCCTCTCCGCTATCATCGCGGAGCACTACTGCTGCCGGGCCTACCGGAACCGGGGCGCTGGCTGCAAGACGAACAGGATTGGCCTGGTGGGGCTGGAAGAGGACTTCGAGATTGCAAAGAGGATTTTCCTCTACGCCTACGACTGCGTGATGGCCTCCATCAAGGCCAACATCAAGCGGGACCCCAGCGACCCGTCCGGGACCTACCGTGAGAAGTGCAACGCCTACGGATGGGGCTTCACCCGTGGCGTGGCGGCTGCTTTCCGCGAGCAGGAAGAAGAGCACCAGGAATGGGGCCTTGTGATGGTGGTCCCCAAGGCCGTAGATGACAACATGGCCGACATGGGCAAGAAGACATCTTTCGGCAAGGAGAAGACCGGCGGCTGGCGCGACGCCTACCGCGCCCTGGGCTACCAGGACGGCAAGCAATTTGACCCGACAACTCGCCTGTCCGGTGCGCCGGAGCGGGCCGCGATTGGAGGTTGATACCGATGAAGTGCAAGAACTGTGGGTGCGAAGTCATCCGCATCCGGTCGGGAGGGCGCAGCGTCGTTTGCGACGCCGCCCCGATCACCTACTGGCACGTCCGGGACGGGGCCGCGATGTCGGAGATGCTGTCCCTGCTGACCCCCAACGGGGAAAGCATCTACGGGACGCCGGCTGGAAAGCTGGAGAACGCCGTGGGCGTGGCCTACCACCCCCACACTTGCGGACTGCTGCCCATCTTCCACCGTGGCCGAGATAGCTGGAGCCGCCCGGTCTACGATGACGGAACGGGCCGCCTCCTGGTGGACGTGGACCCGCGAGCTGGCCGGAAACCGGACATCTGCACCAAGCAGGGCAACGCCTTTGACGGTGAACCCTGCGACCCGGTAGATGGAGATTTTATCTTCATTCCGCGCCGGGACACCTGGTAACAGTATATACCAAAACCACCCAAAAAACAAGCCGTATAAATTAGACACAAGGAGGAACCAAGCATGAGAACGGCAAACCGAGTTAAGCCGAAGACCGACTTCGGCATTGAGGTCCGGCTCTTCACCGCACAGACCGGAATGACGGTGAAAGAGCTGGCCGAGCGGTCCGGCGTCAAGTACACGACGCTGATCGAGACCACCACGGGCCGCTGTGCGGGCCACCAGCTCATCCCCATTGTCCGGGAGTACATGGCGAACTACGAGCAAAAGGAGGCATGACCCATGGCGACGAAGCCCCTCAAGACCGCCCGCGATATGTTCTACTTCGTGGAGGACGTGATGCGGATTTTGGGCTACTCCAAGTCCAAGAGCTACAAGGTCATCAAGAGCCTCAACCGCGAGCTGGAGGACCAGGGCAAATGCACCTGTGACGGGCGCGTCATCAAGCGGTATTTCCATGAGCGCTACGGCCTGGATGAGCTGAACGCGCCCGTGAGACGGGGGGCGTAGCCATGGAGAAGAGCAAGAGACGCCGGAGCTATGCCCGCGCCTACTACCGGCTGTCCGTCCTCTGCCTTGCGGCCATGGTGACGGCCCGCCTCATTCTACTGATGATTGATGTTATCCAGCTTCAAATCCAGACCGCCGGGGCTTTTTCAATCCCCGCGAGCGCGGCAATCTTGGTATTCACCGGCTGGGAGCTGAAAACCTGGACCGGTCAAGGAAAGGAGAAAAAATCATGTGGACCTACAAGTGTGACCGCTGCGGAGCGGCGCTTGACCCCGGAGAGCGGTGCGACTGCCAGGACCGCCCGGCCAAGTACAACGGCAAGCCGATCTTCACCCAGGAGAACTTCAACTACTCCGAGGCCAAGATAGGCGACTATGTGGAGCAGGCCGTTGTGGATGACGCCATGGACTGTCTGCCTCCGGCCTCGATGAGCGCCCGGTGCGCTCAGATGGGCGAACCGTACTCCCACCGGGAGGACCCGGAGACCGGGCGGCTCCGGCCTACTTACTACACGTTCAAGCGTGTGGCCGGAGAGTGGCCTAACGGTATCTGGCAATTCTGCGGCTGCTGCTTCCAGGGCGAGACCGTCCCCCGTGGCAAGGACCCGATCTACTGCTGAGAGGGGGCCGAAACGATGAAGCGAAGCTGCGGGGGGGGTACTATGTGCAGGCGTCAGACCCTCACGACCCTGTCTCCGGCGGAACGGAGCGTAGCCGAGCAGCATTACCGGCTTGTGGAGTGGTACGTCAGACATCGGGGCCTCCCGGTGGATGAATACCTCGATGTTGCCGTGTTCGGCTATCTGCTGGCTGTGAAGCGGTGGTTTGCCCGCCCGGACCTTTACCGTTATGAGTTTACCACCATCGCCTGTGCTGCCATGCGGAGTGCAATCGGCAACGAGCAGCGCAAGCAATCCAGGCGCATTAAGACCGTGAGCCTGGATGACCCCATCCCAGGCACGGACGGCATGACCTGGGAAGACATCATCACCGAGGACCATCTTGTGTACTCGGCATAGGAGGAATAAGCGTGAAAATAACCTACAATCTGCAAGTGCTTCCCCAGCGGAAGAATAGCCGTAAGGACAGCGAAGAGACAACCGCGCTCAAGGCATTCCTCGCGGACAGCGAGAAAAAGAACATGGTCTTTGAGTACGATACCCCGCAAGAGGCTAAGAAGCGCTATGACAGTATGCGGAACTACCGCAACGCCAACAAGCTCCAGGACATCTACGATATGTGGCGAAGCGAGGCCCTGATCTGCATTGTGAAGACTAAGAAAGGAGCCGCGAAGAAATGAGCTACTACACCATCAATGAAGAGGCCGCCCGCACCGCCAACGACTTAAACAGCCACTATACCTACCGCGAGGGAAGCGCCACGGCTTCATACCGGAGGCAGGTGGATGAGGCTACCGAGCTGGCCGAGCGCCAGAAGAAGCGCGTGGACCCCATGTACCATGAGAAAATCGACCGGCTTCTTGACCTCTACTGTCGGAAATTGGCAGAAAATTTGAATGACAAGTATGCCATTGCCGCCCGCTGCCCCTCTATGCTGGTATCTGGCAGAGCGAACTTCCCAGTTCAAAAGAAAAAGAAGCAGAATGCGGCCGAAGAGCGCAGGCTCGAAGAGTGGAAGCACATCCAGGGCTTGCTTGATAAAATCCGCAGCGTCGGCACCGGCGGTATCAGCTCCGATGACCCGCAGGCCGTGGAGAAGCTGGAGGCGAAGCTCGCCGCCCTGGAGAAGAACCAGGAGATGATGAAAGCGGCCAACGCCGCCATCCGTATGAAAGACCCGGCCAAGGGAGACGCCAAGCTCGCGGAGCTGGGCTACACCCCGGAGGACATCGCCAAGCTCAGAGCGCCGGACTTCTGCGGGCGCATCGGTTATCCGGCCTACGCGCTCCAGAACAACAACGCCAATATCCGGCGCATCCGTGGCCGGATCGCAGAACTCAAGAAGCGGACCGAGAACACCCCGGAGGGCTGGGAGTTCGACGGGGGCCGGGTCGTGGTGAACACCGCGGAGAACCGCCTCCAGATCATCTTCGATGGGAAACCCGACGCGGACATCCGAACTGAACTCAAGGGAGAGGGCTTCCGGTGGGCGCCGTCGCAGGGGGCATGGCAGCGGCAGTTGACCGACAACGCCATGAGAGCCGCCCGCCGGATTGAGCAGATCGCTCCTATCTGCTGATTAAATTATACCCCAGAAAGGAGATGACCTGAATGTCTGCAACGATAAAAAAGATACCTCCCTCATATCTGAGGGAGGCACGTATCAGGGCCGGATATGCAAATAGGGAAACGGCGTCAACGGCGGTTCCGTTCTCCCCAGAAACGATAGGCCGGCATGAGCGCGGGGACGTCGAAATGGAGCCGGAAGACGTCATGGTCTACGCGGAGTGCTACAAGAGCCCCGACATTCTCCCGCGCTACTGCGCCACCTGCCCGGTAGGCAAGGCCACCGGGAGGACGGCCACGGACCGCCCACTCCCTCACGCCACCCTTCGGGTGAGCCGCCTGCTGGAGGATGGGCAGGCCGTAGCGGACCGCCTGGAAGAGATCGCCTTCGACGGCGTGATCTCCCAGGATGAGCGCCAGGACTTCGAGGACGTGCTCGTGTTCCTACGGAAGCTGGAAGAGAGTATCACGGACATTATGTTGATTGGCCTGGGAAAGGGAAAGGCCGCCCCCGGTGCAACGGGAAGCGGCCAAGTGCGAAAATAGCTAACCTACTGTCAGTTATTATAGCACTCTCCACCCGGCTGTGTCAAGTCGAAAGGAGATCATCATGGATTTAAGTCAGACCATTGTCCAGCTCAATAAGTACCCCACCGACAGGTATAACGTGCTGGTGCCTGTCACCACTATGCAGGTGGCGTCCAACCTCCAGCGGATTACCGTTTCCGAGGTTCAGCTCGACACCAGGCAGGACAGCTCCAACCACGGGCCGAGCAAGGACATCTATTTCGAGCGGTCCAGCGGCGCGTTCGCCATAACGAAGGTGGCCGGGATGAAGCTGGCCGCGGCGGCCAACATCAGCATTGTGGACACCCAGCCTGGACGGACCGAGGGCTGCCAGCGGTGCATTGAAATGGCGCGGGCCACCGGGAAGCCGAGGGTGTGCGGCAACTGCGAGCACGTCCACGACGTCGCCGTAACCGTTACCATTCGAGTGCCGGAGCCCTCCGGGGGCTTCCGCATGATGAAGGCCACAAAGGAAATCGACTGCACCCTGGAAGCCTCCGGCATGAAGGACGGTATCAACGGGCAGCAGTACCGGCGCTTCCTCCCCCACAGAACCGCTATGGCGGAAAGTAAAGCCTTCATGCGGGCCATCCGGGCCGCCCTGGGCCTTGCCGGTACATACTCCCTTGAAGACCTCAAAAAGCCGTTTGTGGTGGCGCGTGTGGTCCCCAACCTGGACGCGCCGGAGATCAAGCAGGCGGTCGCCAGCAGCTACCTCCAGTCCATGGGAATGCTGTTTGAAATGCCTGGGCACGCGGCACCGGCGGCCCTGCCTACCGCCCAGGAGGCCGAAGTAATTCCGCCCTATGACGATGAGGCACCGGGGCAAATGCCGTGGCCGGAGGCCCCGGAAGAGCCGGAAGATAGCTGGAGCCGTGAGCCTCAGTACAACGGACCGCCGGCCTGGGAGGAACCCCTGGAGGCCCCGGAGCCTCCCCAGGGTATCTACTGTTCCGACTGCCACCGGCAGATCACCGGCGGGCAGGCCCGGAGCGGCAGGAAGTGGACGCCGGAGGACATCGCCGGATACAGCCAGCGGACCTATGGCCGCGTCCTCTGCCCTGAGTGCCAGGAGAAGATGAAAGGAGCGCGGAGATGACGGTTATTGAGTTCGCGGAAAAGCGGCTGGAGGAAGAGAGCGGCATCAACCTTGATGACGCCCGCTATTGGGCGGCCTATCTTGACGGTGCAAGGGCACAGAAACGAGAGGATGAGGAGGCGAAAGGCCATGATTAAGATACTGCACACCGGCGACATTCACCTGGGCGATCTGGCCGGGCCCACCAAGGACGGCGAGAATCTGCGCCGCCTGGACACCCTGCGGTGTATGGAGGCCGTCTATCACGAGGCATTTCTCGCGGAGCCGGACGTGACGATCATCGCGGGCGACCTGTTCAATAGGTCCCGCGTATGGGCGGACACCGCCCTGGATGACGTCAACGACGCCCTGGAGCAATTCATCCGGCCTATCTGCAAGTGCAGCGGCGCGGTGGTGCTGCTGTTCGGGACGATGAACCATGATAACCCCCGCGCCTTCGAGGTCATCCGCAAGGCGACGGCAGACCTCAAGAACCTGCACATCTACACCGAGCCAAAGGTGGAAACGATCTCCACCGGCGGCGGCCCGGTCCAGATCATGGCCGTGCCCGGCTTCGACAAAGCCCGGCTGCGCCTCTTCTGCCCTGGGGCGGACAAGGAAACCGAGAACCGGAACGCGACCGCCCTTGTCAACGACATCATTCTGGGCCTGAGTACGGAGCTTGACCGGAGTATCCCCTCCATCCTGACGGCCCACTACACGGTCAGCGGGAGCGAGGCGGACAACGGCAGCACCTTCCTGGCCGGTCAGGACGTGGTGGTCCTTCCGGCCACCATCGACGCCGCGGGCGTGACCCTGGGCTGTTTCGGGCATATCCACAAGCCCCAGCGCCTCGCCTGCAACACGCCTGCCTATTACTGCGGGAGCCCGAACCAGCTCACCTTCAACGATGAGGGCACGGAGCACGGCTTCTACATTCACGAGATAGACCAGGGCAGGGTGGTAAGCACCTTCAAGCGAACCCCGGAGCGGGAGCACCTGACGGTCCGCTTGAACTCCCAACAGGTCGCGGACTTCATCTCCACCGGCTCCTTCCGTATGCCGGCCAACCTGGAGGGCCGTATCATCCGCGTGCGGTATAGCTGCACGGCGGAACAGGAGAAAGCCTTCAACCGTGCCGAGCTCCAGAAGCAGATTGTCGCCGCCGGTGCCTTCCATGTGGCTGAGATATTCCCGGAGGACGTGGAGGCCCTGGACGCCAAAGACCAGCTCACGGAGCACGACGGCCCGGCTGAGTGCCTGGCCCGCTGGCTGGACACCAACGAGATCACCGGCGAGAAGGCAGCGCGGCTGCTGGAGCTGGCGGCTCCGATCATCAAGCAGGCCGACGATGGGCGCGAGGACAGCAAGCACACCGGCGCCTTCATGCCGAAGGTGATCGAGGTGAAGAACTACCGGAGCTACACGGAGGCGTCCTTTGACTTCGAGCCGGTCCACATGGCTATGGTGAACGGCCAGAACGGCGTCGGGAAGTCCTCGCTCTTCATGGACGCCATCGCGGATTGCCTCTATGAGCAGACCCGCAAGGAGGACATCGGCGGCTGGGTCCGGGACGGAACCAAAAGCGGCAGTATCTCCTTCACGTTCGGCATGGGCGGCCAGGACTACCGGGTCATTCGCACCCGCACGAAGAGCGGGCGCGGCACCCTGGCCCTCCAGCGGTGGAATCAGGACGCCCAGGCGTGGGCCGATGAAAGCGATACCACCATGAAGCTGACCCAGGCGAAGATCGAGCGGCTGCTCGGCATGGACTGCAATACCTTCTGCTCCATCGCCCTTATCCGCCAGGACGCCTACGGCCTCTTCCTGGACGCCGACAGCGACCGGCGGATGGAGGTCCTGTCCGCCCTCCTGGGCCTGGACATCTACGGGCGCATGGAGGACATCGCCAAGGCAGCGGCCACGGAGCAGCGCCGGAAGATCGCCGCCCTCAAGGAACGTATCAACGTCCTGGGGGAGCAGATCAGCGCGAAGGACGATCTGCTGGACAACGACATGGTGCTCTCCGAAGAGATCGACCAGCTCAACCACGAGATCGAGGTCGGAGAAGCGGACCTCCGCGCCCTGGAGAGCGCCGAGGCCCTACTCAAGGAGGTACTTCGGCAGGCCAGCGAGAAGGAGGCCCAAAGCCTGGAATATGACCGCGAAAGGGACCGGAAGGCCCAGGAGCGCGAAGAACTGGAGCTGAAATACTCCAATGCCCTCCACATGAAAAACGGCCTGAGCGCCGCCCAAGAGGCCACCGAGAGGCTTGCTGCTGCCAGGGCAAAGCTCCAGGAACTCGCCCCCCAGGTGGAGCGGGACAAGGAGCTCTTGAAGGAGAAGGCTCGCCTGGAGAAAGCCATCGGCAGCGCGGAAGCTGACCTGGTGGACCTGCGGTGGAAGCAGCGGCAGTATGAAGCCATCCTCTCCAGGAAGGCGGAGATCGAGGTCGCCCAGGCTGCGATTGAGGCCCTGGTGTCCCGGAAGGAGGACGCCCACGCCCGCCTGATGAGGGCCTATGAAACCGAGAAGGCCATGAACGAGGCGAAGGCTGCGGTCGATCAGCACGTGGCAGACAGCCGCGTGAGGATCGCCGACCTGCAAAGCCGGTTGAAGGCTGCCCAGGCGGAAGCGGAGAAGCTGGCCGACAGCGGTTGCCCCATCCCTGGAGAGGCTACCTGTAAATTCCTGACGTCCGCCATTGCCGCCCATGCCGCCATCCCTGACCTGTCCTCGGTTCTGGAGCAGACCAAGGCGGAGGACCGGCAACGGTATGAGGACTTGATGAAGGTCTACAACGAGGCCAAGGCCGCCGACGAGGCCATGGGCGACCCGGCGGCGGAGCTCTCTGAGCTGGACCGCGAAGAGCGAAAGCACCGGGAGCTGGCCGACCAGACCCCGCGCCTGGCTGCCGCAGAGGCGAAGGTGGAAGAGATTGCCGCCTCCATCCAGGCGGCAGAGAAGACCATCCAGGACGCCGAGAAGCGGTCCTTGGAGATCGACGCCGAGCGGGCGGCCCTGGGGCTGGCGGTTATGGAGTACCAGAGGGCCCAGCAGACCATCGAGATTGAAGAGCCCATCGCGGCGCACCTGGCAGACTGTCAGGCGGCAGGGGCCACCGCCGACGCCCTGGCTCCCCAGCTTGAGCGGCTGCGCTCCGAGATCGACGATTTGACAAACAAGGTCCTCGCCGCACACCAGGAGGCCGAGGAAATCAGGCAGCGGGCCCCGAAGGCCCAGGGGAACCCCGAAGGGCTCCGGGCCATACTGAACAGCCGCCGGAAGGAAGTAACCGACCGCGCCACACGGCGCGGCACCATCAAGGCGAAACTGGACGCGATCTCCGAGGCGGAGGTCCAGACCGCCCAGCTCCGGCGGGAAGTGGAAGAGGCCGCCGCCTCCCTCAACGACTACACGACGCTGGTCCAGGCGTTCGGCCTCGATGGTATCCAGTACATGATAATCCGGGGCGTCGTGCCGGAGATCATGCGCCAGAGCAACGATATTCTGGCTGCCATGACCGGCGGGCGCATGGCCGTGGACATCCGCACCGAGCGGGCGCAGAAGTCCACGAAGCAGATCGTCAACAGCCTGGAGGTCTGGATAAACACCCTGGCCGGGGGGACGCGCCCCTACCAGAGCCACAGCGGCGGTGAGAAGGTCAAGATCGCCCTGGCCGTCACCCTGGGCCTGGCGGACGTCAAGGCCCGCCGGGCGGGTGTCCAGCTCGGAATGCTGTTCATCGACGAGCCCCCCTTCCTGGACGCCGACGGCACGGACGCCTATGCGGACGCGCTGCTGAACATGGCGACCCGTAACCCGAATATGCGTATCCTGGCGATCTCTCACGACCCGACCATGAAGGCACGGTTCAACCAGAATATCGTCGTGACCGCCGGAGAAGACGGCAGCACCGTGACGATGGAATAAGACCCAGGGGCCGGGCGGCCCCGAATACCTACGGAAAGGAGGGCCCGCCCGTTGAACTACTTGCGAGAGATCAACGCCTTTGCCCGGCGTATGCGGCGGGCCCCTCTCTCCGCAAACGCTCAGCTCCTATGGTACAAGCTCATGGAGCTTGCGAACGTGCTCCGATGGCCGGATGAGTTCCAACTCGATAATAAGAGAATGATGGAAATGATTTGCCAGAAGTCAAAGCCAATTTCCATAGCGGCCAGAAAAGAGCTTGTGGACGACGGCCTCATCGCCTTCACCCCTGGCGTCAAGGGGAAGCCCAGCACCTATCACATGAACTCCGTGGACGCCCTGGAGGGTCCGTACATACCCCCAGGGCCCCCGGAGGACGAAGACTTCCTGGCAGAGGTCAAGGACGACGTCACGACCTATTTCGGCTATACCGAGGCCCTGGGCCAGGAGCTCCGGGAGATCACCGAGAAACTGTGGCTGGAGTTTTACCCGAAGCAGAACCCGACGCCGGACGATGTTCGGAAGGTCTTTTACTACATCAAGGAGCAGACGCACCACGAGGACGGTCAATGGACCATGTCCTTCCCAGAGGAAAAGAAGGAGCTTCTTGCATACGCCTTCGATCAGGCCCGCACCCAAGGGAAGCTGCATTGGGGGTATATAGGCGGTATCTATGATAATTTTAGGGCCCGTGGCATTAAAACCGTAGACGACGCCATGGACTACGAAGAAATGCGCCGGAGGCGCTGAACTATGGAGGGACCCATGAAAGAGAAAGCAATCACCCTGATCTGCTGCGTCCTTTGCGTGGCGATCTTTGCGACCGTCGGCCTGGAGCCGAACAGCGCCGGAGGGGCTGAGCTGGAAGAAACACCGGCGCCGCTCCTGTCCATCACCCCCACACCGGAGCCCATGTCATCCCCGGAGGCCGCGACGCCCCCCTGGACCTATGAGGAAGTGGAAATGCTGGCGAAGACGATATGGGCCGAGGCCCGCGGCGTCCCCAGCACGGCCCGGCAGGCCGCCGTGGCCTGGTGTGCGCTGAACCGGCTGGACGTCGGCACATTCGGCGACACCCTGGCCGAAGTGCTCAGCAAGCCTTACCAGTTCGCCTACGACCCGGCCTCCCCGGTCACGGATGAGTTCCTGGCCCTGGCCGACGACGTTCTGCACCGCTGGTATCTGGAGCAGAACGGCGTCGAGGACGTGGGCCGGACCCTCCCGGAGGACTACCTCTTCTTCGAGGGGGACGGCCTGGAGAACCACTTCCGCAAGGAGTATGAAAAGACCGGCGACACCTGGGACTGGAGCTTACCGGACCCTTACGGGGAGGAAGGGGGCGGCGAGCGTGAGTAAAGCCCCTTCCCGTGGCTGCATGATCTTCACCTGTGACCGGCGGCGTGGTAACTTCTGCTGCTCCGATTGCGGATACCGGAAGACCAACTGCAAGAACCCATGTCTGAACGGCCCTGAGCGGTGCGGCCAGGCCACACCGACGGCCAAAAGGTACGGGAGAAAGGAGCGGAACGGAAGTGAACCTGGAACAAATAAGCCTATTTGACCTCATCCAGGAGGACAGGCCGAACCTTGACACGGGCCCGCCGGTCACGGACGGTCAGTGGGACCTTCCGGGCTTCGAGGAAGCACGGGAACACCTTCACAGCAAGGGCCTTCCGTTCGGCTGGGTAGACAGAGTAGTTACCCCGGATGAGCCCGGAGCGGTCTTCGTCCAGAAGGGCATACCCTTCGAGCGAAGCAACTGCCCGGAGTATGAAGGGATTTGGCTTTGCGGAGGATTTAGCTCAGTACAGTGTAGAGCCCACGCCGGCCTGTTGCCGGGGATGATGTGGGATACAACCTGTGGAAAAGACCCGGAGCGGTGCCCGTTCCGGCATACGAATGGAGGATAACACCATGGAGAAAAAGCTCGAAGCCTTCCAGAGAGGCAACACCTTTGACCTGGCCGGTATCAACTGGAAGGTCCTGCACGTGGACCCGCCGGCCTATCCGAACGCACCCGCGCACTACTTCTGCGAGGCCACCGAAGACCTGTTCCAGGCCGCCTTCGATGAGGACAACAACAACGACTGGAAGGGCGCGAGCCTGCGGAAGCGGCTTAACGGTCCCTTCCTGGAAGAGCTGATCGAGAAGTGCCCGGAGCTGGCGGACGCCATTGTCCCCACATACCGGGACCTGACCGCGGACGACGGCCTCAAGGACTACGGCTCGTGCCTGGACAAGGTGACGATGTTGACCGCCGATGAGTACCGGGCCACCCGTGATCTGCACCCCGCGCCGGAACACTGGCGCTGGCTTATCACCCCTGACGGCACCCCGGCCAGCTCCGGGACCTCTTTCGTCCGCTGCGTGTACTCGGACGGGAGCCTCACCTACCGCAGCGCGTACATCGGCCACGGGGGCGTGCGCCCGGCTTTGACGCTGAAATCTGATCTCTTGGTATCTGTCCCTGGGACGGAGGACGGCAGCGAAGAGGCCATGACGCCGGAACAGCGGGAAATGGCGCTCTATGAGGCCGCCGTCGAGAAGTTCGGGGAGATCGCCCAGATCGACCAGGCCACCGAGGAAATGGCGGAGCTGATCGTGGCCCTCAATAAGTACAAGCGGTACGTCAACTTCCGGCAGGGCAACAAGGAGGAAATCCTCGCCCACATCGCGGAAGAGCGGGCCGACGTGGAGATCATGCTCAACCAGCTTCATGTGATTTTCGGGGACAACACCGAAAAGGAGCTGGAGAAGCTGGCCCACCTGTCCGGCCTGGTAGGAATGGAGGACATCTTATGAGAATTGCTGTGATTGTCTTCGTGCTGCTGATGACCTTCTTTGCCGTCTGCTTCGCGTTTGGCGGTAAGACCGTCACGGACCGGAGCAACGGCGCGAAGGTAGCCTCGGCGGGCCTGATCGCGGCAGCCATCCTGGCTGCCTGGGCCCTATGAGCGATGAGGTATTCACCATTCCTGCCCGAAGGTGCAAGCGGTGCGGAGGTCTTCTGACCTCCGCCCAGGGCATACGGGATGGATACGGACCCTGCTGCCTGCGGAAAATGCGGCAAGAGGAAGCAGAACGCCGGATGAATGAGAACCAATGCTCCCTGTTCGACATGGAGACGGAGCCGCCGGAAGCGGAAAAGAGCCCCCTCAACGGGGCTTGCGCAACCGGCCTGAGTCCATCCGGCCATTGCGGCGCGGCGGCGTACTGCCAGGAGCCCTACGACTGCTGCGCCGCCTGCTCCAAGGACTGCAATCTCCGCTGTGGCTGGCTGAAAACGGGAAAGGAAAATAGCAATGAACCTACATAAAACCGCCATAGAGTGGGCGACACACACCTGGAACCCCGTCACCGGCTGCCGCCACGGCTGCGAATACTGCTATGCCCGGCGCTTTACCGCCCGGTTTGCACCGCACGCCTGCGAGAGGCCGGACCCGGAACCCCTGGAGTTCCTTCCGAAAGGAACTGGAATTTATGTGGCCGACACCCCGGCCCGCCTGCTGGATGAGCACGGGGCCTATCTGCGGAGCACGCCATATCCGAAGGGCTTCGCCCCCACGTTCCACACCTACACCCTGGGATACCCTGAGAAATGCCTCACACCGGCGCGTATCTTCGTGTCGAGCATGGGGGACCTTTTCGGGGAGTGGGTCCCGGACGCATGGATTTCCGAGGTCTTCGACGCCTGCAAGCGGGCTCCCCGGCACGTCTATATGTTCCTGACGAAGAACCCCCGGCGCTATTGCGATCTTGCCAACGCCGGGAAGCTGCCGGCGGAACCGAACTTCTGGTACGGGACCAGCGTCACCGGGAAGGGAGCGCCCGCCTTCGCCGAGGGCGTAGGCTATAACACCTTCCTCAGCATTGAACCCCTGCTGGAAGACATCGACCCTGACGTCGGAAGTTTCGGGGGCGTCCGCTGGCTCATCGTCGGGGCCATGACGGGGCCGGGCAGTAAATACCATCAGCCGAAGCGGGAATGGGTGGAGAAGATCGTGGAGGCCGCAAAGATCACAGGCGCCGCGGTCTTTATGAAAGACAGCCTCAAGCCTGTGTGGGGCGATGATCTCATGCGGGAGCTCCCGGACGGCATGAAATCCATGCCAGAGGGCCCCGGCCCTGTCCCTCATTGCAAGGAGTGCGAGCACCGGGAGGAAACGCCCCAGGGACGCCGCGGCACCGCGATTGCCTGTCAGATCGGATGGGAGGCGGAGGGCTACGACGACCGACCGGCCCGCCCGGTGCCGGGCCGCTACACACGATCTTCACCGCCCTGGTGCCCCAGGAGAAAGGAGAGAAACAGCACATGAAGAAGCGAAGCTGCCGAAGGACTGACTTTGAGCAGGAACAGCACGAACGGGCGATCAGGGTCCGCAAGATGACCGACGCCCAGCTCTGCGAATATCTGGACAGCCTGGCCGCCGGCCAGCGTCCGGCGGGCCCTACCAAGGAAGAGATCATCAACGACTTCCTGGTCGAGCTCGGTATCCGCCGAGAAGACGGTATCCGCGTGAGCGATCAGACCATCCGCAAAATGAAGACGCTCGCACGTTGCCGGGGCTTCCTGCCGGAGGTCGAGGGCGAGGAATGAGCCTGCACAAGAAGAAGATTACGCTGCGCGTTACCAGCCAGACTGCCTTCCATCTGGAGGAAATGGCTCGGAAGGCCGGCGCTTCTGAGGGGAGGATCGTTGATGAGCTTGTGAAAGCTGCCCGACCCTGTGTAAAAGTTGGTGGAAATTGTGGAATTTCACGTGAAACAACAAGAAATAAGCCTTAAAAGTTAGGAGTATTGACAATGCAGCAGGACGAATACGCCCGGAAGATCGCAATGGAGCTGGAGAGATACCGCGCGGACGAAGCAGCGGGTCTTCTGCTCCGGCTCCCGGTTCCCCTGGGCGCGACGGTGTGGCGCGTCAGATCAAACCCGGCGTGCCACTACGGGGTGCAGCAGGCCGAAATATTCCTGTTTGGAGAGGTCGTCACCCCGCGCCGCATTGTCGAGGCGGTCCCCTTCACGCTCTCCCTGCTGGAGGCGTGGGGGAAGACCGTGTTCCGTACCGAGGCCGAAGGGAGGAAGATCATCGAGCATGACACCGAGCGAGAGGGCCAGGGCCGCCCTCAGATACCAGAACCGCAAGAACCGGGCCCAGGGTGCCTTCTTTGAGCAGATGATAAACGGGGCCTGCGACTTCTACCGGCTCCGCCAGATCGCGGACATCGAGAAGACGCCGGAACCCATGCAGCCGACTAAGGACCTGGGCGGCGGGAAGTTCATCGCCCACTACGTCAGCACCGCCCAGGCAGACTACAAGGGCTTCCTGTTCGGGGGCCGGGCGGTCAACTTCGAGGCGAAGTACACCGACACCGAGAGGATGAACCAGGACCGCGTGACACCAGATCAGACCGACCGCCTGGAGAGGGCGCACCAGTTCGGAGCGCTGGCCTTCGTCCTCTGCTCTTTCGGCTCGGTGGGCTTCTACCGGATACCCTGGGAGGTCTGGCGGGACATGAAGGCCCGATACGGGCACAAGTACATGACGCCCCAGGAGGCGGCGCCCTTCGAGGTCCGCATAGGCGGCCCCGGCGTGCTGCTCTTCCTGGAGGGAATAAACATCAAGGAGGAAACACCATGAACAAGCACGAGATCATCGAGCAGCTGAATGACCTGGCCGAGCGGGCCCGCGACGCCTATATCCACACCAATGATGAGGTCGCCAAGAAGGACAACGACGCGATCATGGCCGCCATTACCATGATCGGTCCCAGCACCGGGGACACCGAGGGAAAGGACGCCCCTGCGCCGCCCCATGTGAGGGTGAGTGCGTTTGGCGAAGATGTCATGCTGCTGCATGAATTGAAAACGCTGGCTGACAAGTGGGAGCGCAGCGCCAAGTCCTCGCCCATGGCCGCCTCCTTCCTGGGCTTCATGGCTCCTGGCCTCCCCCGCGGGATGATCGAAGAGAGCATAAACCAGACGCGCCGGGAGAGCGCCATTGTCCGGCGAGCCTACGACCGCCTGGCCGAGCTTCTGGATGGAGCTGCCCGATGAGCGCCCGCCGGGAGCACCGGCTCCGCAACCTGGAGCGCAGGGTCGCGGAGCTGGAAGCGGAGCAGGTCGCCAGGGGCTACCTTCGCGCCAACGTCGAGGAAATGCGCGAGAAGATGAAGGAGTTGAAGATCGCCCCTGTACAGGGTGGGAAGGCCGTACCTATGGACGCCTGGTGGACCAGAACACCCAGCGCCCAGGCCCCGCGCCGGTCCCTCTGGCAGCGGTTGACCGGAGTTTTCAGAAAGGATGGATGAGCATGGATAGGTACATCGAAGAGTTGCTGGAGCTGATTAAGGCCCACCCGGACCTTCCTATCGTCCCTATGGTGGACAGCGAGATTGTATGCGACGACGGATACACCAGATGGCGGGGAGCGTGGGGGCCGGCCAGTGTCACAAAGTACCTGGTGTCGGAAGATCACATCTTTTTCTTTGATGATGAAGACGTCGAGGTCGTCCTCACCGAAGTAAAGGGGTACGACGAATTTATCTCCACGACGGAGAAAGAGGCACTGGAAGCCTATCGAGCCCTCCCCTGGGTGGAGTGCATTGCTGTTGACATCAATTTGCCGTGAAAGGAGATCACCACATGAAAAAGTACATCGGAACGAAGCTGATCGAGGCGGAGCCTGCCTTCCGCTGCATGGACGGGAACGGGAATACCGTCATCACAAGCGACCCGCACGAGGCTTTCCCCAACTACCCCAGCGTGGAGGATGGCTACCGGGTCCGCTACCCGGACGGCTATGTGAGCTGGAGCCCGAAGGAAGCCTTCGAGCGGGCCTACCTGGCCCTGGACGTCAACGAGGACCTTGGGACCTCTGCCCCCAGCATTGGGGCGAAGATGGTCGATGACTTCATCGCGGAAACCCACACCCAGACCATGGGCGATAAGACGACCGTTGTCCGCGCTGTGCTGCGGAACGGCTTCGAGATCGTGGAAGCCTCCGCCTGTGTCAGCAAGGAGAATTACAGCGAGCCCGTGGGCCGCGACATCTGCATGGGCAAGATCAGGGACCAGGTGTGGAAGCTCCTGGGCTTCCTGCTCCAGACGGCGGTCAACGGTGTTAAGTGAGCTGCCACGGCTGCGCCTGCGATCATTGCCTCTATAACGCCGAGCTGGAAGCGTGGTACTTCACCCCCGGAGAGCTCCAGAACGTCGAAGACATTTGCTACTGCTGCGATGAGTGCAAGCACTACGACGGGGACTACACCAAGAAGAGCCAGTGGCGCCCGGAGTGTGAGAAGCGGAAGCTCCCGCGCAAGTATATCGAGGTGCAGGAAAGAGCTGAGGCGTGCCGGAAGAGGCGGGAGGACCGCAGGGCGGAAGCTGTGAGGGCTACGTTCACCGTCATCAAAGGCGGCGCCGGCCGCAGCCAATCATCAGAAGAGTAAAAAGAAAAGCCGCCTCCCCCGAAGGGAAGACAGCCCGTGACAAAGCTATTTTACCACACGGGAGGCGACATTTCAATGGGCAAACCAAAAGAGAGCACGCAAGACATCATCCGCCAGGCCGTTGAGGCTGGCCGCATATCCGCGGAGAGGACCGCCAAGGACGCCTTCAAGGCCACCGAGCGCCGCCTCTACGCCCTGCCGGTCCTGCGGAATAAGCGGGATGATGACAAAGAGCGCCTGGAAGAGCTCAGGCAGTATGGGCCCAGGGGCCGGAGTAAGAGCATTACCCGGTTCAGCAAGTCGGGGGTCCGGCTCACCCCAGAGGAAATCTTCGAGGCAGCGGTGATAGACCTGGAGGCCACCATCGCCGCAGATGAATACGAGATCGAGGCCATGGAGCGGGCCCTTGCCACCATCGAGAAGGACGACTACTACTTGACCGTGACCGGCAGGTACATTGATGATCTCCCGGATGAGCGCGTGGCGGAGCTCATTCCATGCGATACAACGACTGTCTGGAGGAACCGGAAGCGGCTTGTGCAAAGGCTCGCGGTCTGGCTATACGGAGCGGAAGCCATAAAGTAACGGCGTGCAATTTATCGGTGCAAAAATCGTGCAATGGACTGGTGCAATTTTACGTGCTATAATGCCTTTATGATGTGAAGTTGCACCTGAGATACTCCCTTCACGATCAGCAGCCGGTAGCACGTTCTCCGGCTGATTTTTATTGCGAAAATCCGCTCTTTTTTGGTAAAACCTGTGACAAAGCCTCCGAAAAGTGGTATAATATTATTGCGGAAATAACTAAAAAGGAGAACCTACTATGAAGCGGATTTGTCTTTTAGACCTCAATTACACCCTTGTGGGGAACCAGGCTACAACCCGTATGCTTCGCCCCTTTTCCCGGCGCATGGAAGCCGAGGAATACCGGACCGACCTGATCGAGGCGATCAAGGATGATTATGTCATCATCGTGACGGCTCGCCCGGACTACCAGATGAAGCAGACCATGGAGAACATCAAGCGGAAAACTGGATGGCAGCCCCAGGAGTGGTACTTCAATGACATCAACGGGGAGCCCCCAGTCTTCAAGGAGAGCGCCCTCCGGCGGTTCATCTTCCCGAAGCACGGGAGCACCGGGAGCCTCTACTACGCTGTGGAGAGCAACCCGAAGACCCGGACCATGTATGCCCGGTATGGGATTGAGGCTCAGCCTTATGACCGCTTCATCAAGACGGCGGGCATGGTGAAGGTTCCGTCCTTCGACCAGTGCAGCCTATTTGGATAACCGAACACCCGGCCACCAGCGGGACGCGAAAGCGCCCCGCTTTTTTATACCCATTTTTAACCGGAAGGAGTGGAAAAGTGGAAACGCGAGTAATTAAGCTGGCCGACATCAAGCCCGCGCCCTACAACCCCAGGGTGCAGCTCACGGCCAAAGACCAGGAGTACAAAGCCCTGGACGCCAGTATCTCGGAAAACGGCCTGGTGCTGCCCCTGGTGGTGAACCTCCGGGACAACTGCCTGATCGGCGGGCACCAGAGGCTTTCCGTGCTGCTGGCAGCCGGTGAAACGGAAACGGTCGCCGTTGTCGTGGATATGCCGGAGGCCCAGGCAAAGGCCCTCTGTATCGCCTTGAACAAGCTGGACGGCGAATGGGACTACGGCCAACTGGCCGACATTCTCCAGGAGCTCATCGAAGACGGCGAAAACCTGCTGTCCACCGGCTTCACGCAATCCGATCTTGACGATCTGCTGGGGGAGATCGGCGACGAGCTGGGGGAGGATGAGGACCCGCCCACCCGGGGGAAGAAGGAAGACACCGCCGATGGTATCAAATGCCAGGTCGGCGATTTTTCTTTCCGCCTGGATGAAGCGGAGTTCGAGGACCTGATGGCCGACGTCCGCGAGAAGGTGGGATTCACCCAGGACCTTGTATGCGCCGAGCTGAAAAGGAGGCTGTTCGATGAAATTTGAAACCAGGATGGAGGTCTTGCGGATCTCCGACATCGTGGCCCCGCCCTATAACCCGCGGGAGGACATCGAGCGCGGCAGCCCGGAATACAAGGCCCTGCGCCGGAGCATTGAGATCAACGGCATGGTGGAGCCCCCGGTCGTGAACCTGCACAATATGCGCTGTATTGGTGGCAATCAGCGGCTTGCGGTGCTCCGGGACATGGGGAAGTCCGAGGTCCTATGCTCCGTCATAGATCAGCCGGACGAAGCCAAGGAGAAAAAGCTCTGCCTTGCGCTGAACCGCATTGACGGGCGCTGGGATACTGAGAAGCTGGGCGATCTGCTGCGGGACGATGAGGTCATCGAGTACGAAACCGGCTTCGACCACGACGAGCTGCTGGTCTACCGGCAGCTTGAAGATATGGCAGACCCCGGCGCCGATGACTTCGACGACGACGGAGAAGACCTGGAAGACCAGGAAGGCGAAGAGCCGGAAGAGGACCAGGAAGACCGGGAGCCGGACGACGACCCCAGCTTCAGCACGACGCTTGTCCGTATCGGCCACTTGCACTTCAAGGTCGAGGTTGTCAGGTACAAGCGCCTGATCGAAGCTATCCGGGATACCGGCGTCTTCGATGAGCACGAGATCGCCGACGAGATCAAACGGAGGTTGCTGGAGTATGATTAAGCTGGTCCCTATCGACGCCGTGCAGGCGTCAGAGTACAACCCCAGGCGGAATGATGAAAAGCGCCTGGCCCTCACGGAGCTGTCGCTCCGCAAGCTGGGCTTCCTGCTGCCGATCTACGCCGACGAGAGCGGGGAAATCCTCAGCGGACACCAGCGGCACCTTGTAGCCTCCCGGATGGGCTTCGAGCATATCCCGGTGGAGTACGTCAGCGGGAAAACCCTGGGAGAGCGCCGGGCCGTGAACGTCCTGTTCAATCGGGCCACGAACGACCTCCAGAAGCAAGACACCTGCGCGATCATCAAGCGCCGGCTCTATGAAATGGACATCGAGGCCATGACCGGAGAGCTGCCGGACATCGAGCCCAACACCCCCGCCTCCTTCCCGTGCGTCCACGCCCTCCGGCGGATGGACGTGGTGAAGCTGGCGAAGCTCAATCACCGGAGCTTCGACACCCACATCAAGCAGCTTGCAAAATCCCTGGAGCGCCGTATCGGGAGCGCTATGCCGGTGGTGATCGGCGAGGCCGGGAACGTCATCAACGGGATAGGCCGCCTGCAAGTGGCCGCCGAGGCCGGGCGGAAGGTGATCGCCTGCGTGACGGTCAGCAAAGCCCAGGAAGCCTTCGCGTCCTCCATGCTGAACCTGCTGTCGATGGACTTCGACATGGAAAGCACCTACGCTGACGACCTGCGGTTCAACAGCTTCATGCGGGAGAGGAACACCAGAGAAACCGACACCGAGGGCAACGCCGCCCTGGGGGACGGCTTCTTCAAGGGTATCTTCCCGAACAACAGAGGCCGGGACTTCTGCAAGCTGGAGGGGGCGGCCCTGGAGAAGTGGCGGAGCTACTACGGCTCCAGCGTCGTTGATTTCGGAGCCGGGAAGCTCAACAACACCCGCACGCTGCGAAAGGCCGGTATCCACGTATCCGCCTTCGAGCCCTACTTCGTGACCGTGGGCGAGAAGATACACAAGGAAAAGAGCCTGGAGATCGCCGCCCGCTTCCTGGATGAGGTCGAGGCCGGGACGCAGTACAGCAGCGTCTTCATCTCCAGCGTGTTCAACAGCGTGCCGTTCATGGCAGATCGGAAGCAGATCGCCGTGATCGCCGCCGCCCTTTGCGCCCCCGGCGGGACGGTGGTCTGCTGGTGCCAGAGCAACAAGGCACCCCAGTTCGTCAACACGAAGAAGAAGTTCATCGGGGCCGAAAAGACCCTGACCTTCGATCTCGACTACGAGCCGAACACCATCCTGGGGGACATAGGAAATCACCCGAAGGTCCAGAAGGGCCACACCGAAGCGGAAATGCGGGAAATCTTCGCGCCCTGTTTCGGGAAGGTCAAGCGCCTGGACCTCATATCGAAATTCTGGTACATGGAGGCGACGGAACCGAAAGTAGACCCCGCGGCTCTGGCCGCTGCGCTGGACTTCGAGTTTGAGCTCCCATACCCCGACGGAACCCGCATGGGCCTGTCCGGGAGAGCGCGGGAGGCGTTCGAGCACCGGCTCGGTATCCGCCTGCCTCCGCCGAAGGAAGGAGCGGAAACATGAGAGATAACGTAAACCCCGGCGAGAAATGGGAGTTCAACGGAGAAGTGGTCGCCTGCTTCGCCAATATGCTTGAGCGGAGTATCCCGGATTACCGATCTATGCGGGCCCTGACCTACAAGCTGGGCGAGCGGTTCATCAAGCCGGAAACCCTGATCGTAGACGTGGGGTGCAGCACCGGCCTGGCTGTGGAGCCCTTCGTCACCAAGTACGGAGAGGTCAACGACTTCCTGCTGATCGACAACGCCCCCGCCATGGCCGCGGCCTGCCGAGATCGCTTCCAGGATGAGCCGAGAGTGTCCGTCCAGGAGGGGAACCTCTGGAGCTTCCTGCCGCTCAAGAAGGGGGCGAGCCTGGTCCTGTCCGTCCTGTCTATGCAGTTCATGCCGACGGCCTACCGCCCGTCCATGCTGCGGATGATCTACGACGGCCTGGAGCCTGGCGGGGCCCTGATCTTCGTTGAGAAAATCCTCAGCGAGAGCATGGACGACCTGATGGTCGAGCTCTACTACGAGATGAAGCGGGAAAACGGATACACCGAAGAGCAGATCGCGGCGAAGCGCCGGAGCCTTGAAAATGTGCTGTCGCCGCTCAAGGCCGAGTGGAATGCGGACCTGCTGCGGACCGCCGGTTTCCGAAAGGTGGATATGTTTTGGCGCTGCCTCAACTTCTGCGGCTGGATAGCTGTTAAGTAACGGCTTCCGGCCCTGGAAGGAGGGGAAACGAAATGCCGAAACGCAGCGACACGAAGCCATGGGAGCGGCAAGAGGGCGAGAGCGTAAAGGCGTATGAGGCATTTCAGTGTTACCTAAATTTGGGAGAAACCAGAAGTCAACGGCTTGTTAGCGAGCAGTTGTCCAAAAGTAGGCAGCTCATCAGCCGGTGGAGTGCCAACTACCAGTGGGTAGAAAGGGTGGCAGCCTACGAGAATGACCTCCAGCGCCAGGCCCACGCCGAGGCGGTCAAGAAGGCCCGCCAGATGGCAGACCGCCATATCAGCATTGCCATGAAAATGCAGCAGAAGGCGCTTCAAGCTCTGAAAGAGATGGACCCGCGGGACATCGACCCGAAGAACCTTGTCGCCTTCATCCGGGAGGCTACGAAGCTGGAGCGCGAAAACCGAACGGAGATCGTAAAGGATACCAACCCGGACACCGGAGCCGAAGCCGCCAGCAGCAGCCTTGCCGACGTGATCTCCGAGGCATGGGAGCGAAGGAGGCAGCAGAATGAACCTGACAAGTGACGCCATTCTCTACTATGCGGACAATCCGGTTGACTTCGTGGAGGACATTATCAGGGCGAAGCCGGACAGCAATCAGCGGGCCATCTTGAACAGCGTAGCCAAGCACCCCATGACCTCCGTTCGGAGCGGCCACGGTATCGGGAAGAGCGCGGTGGAGAGCTGGCTTGCGATCTGGTTCCTCACCACCAGGCCCTATCCGAAGATACCTTGCACCGCTCCCACCCAGCACCAGCTATGGGACATCTTGTGGGCCGAGATCGCCAAATGGCTGAGAAGCAACCCGGCCTTGTCCCAGGAGCTCATCTGGACGAAGGAAAAGGTCTACATGAGGGGCCACCCCGAAGAGTGGTTCGCGGTAGGCCGGACGGCCAGCAAGCCGGACGCCCTGCAAGGCTTCCATGCTGAGCACGTCCTCTACATCATCGACGAAGCCTCCGGCGTCCGAGATGAGATATTCGAGCCTGTCCTCGGCGCCCTGTCCACCGAGGGCGCAAAGCTGGTGATGTGTGGGAACCCCACCAAGATCACCGGCTTTTTCTATGACAGCCACCACAAATCGCGGGAGCTCTACAACGCCATGCACATTGACGGGCGGGACAGCAGCCGTGTGGACCAGCAGTTCATCGACACCATCATTGATATGTTTGGCGAGGACAGCGACGTCTTCCGTGTGCGTGTCGCCGGAGAGTTCCCGAAGGCCCTGCCTGACAGCTTCATCCCTATGGAGTGGGCAGAGCGAGCCAGCGAGGCCGAGGCCCCGGAGATCGAGCGCGCGGCCCGCGTGGACATCGGGATTGACGTCGCCCGCTACGGCGACGACAGCTCCGTGCTGTCCCCGGTCCTGGACAAGAAGCTCCAGGAGCAGCCGGAGGTCTACCACCACAACGACACCATGGAGCTGAGCGGCAAGGCTGTACAGCTCATCAAGCGGTATGCTCTGGCGCAGCCGTGGGCCGAAATCCACGTCAAGATCGACTGCGACGGCCTGGGCGTCGGCGTGTTCGACCGCCTCATGGAGCTGCGGGACCAGATTGTGGAGGAAGTAAACGACCAGCGGGACCGCCTCTTTGCAGACAGCGAGGACCCGCCCCCGCCTCTCTCCCTGGAGATCGTGGAGTGCCATTTTGGCGGAGAGGGCGGCACGATCAGCGACGATGACCCCATCGACTACCAGAACAGCACCGGCCTCATGTGGGGCGCGGTCCGAGAGGCGCTGCGGACCCAAAGCCTCAAGCTCTGGTATGACGATAAGCAGATCAGCCAGCTTTCCAACCGGAAGTACGTGGTGAACAGCGCTGGCAAGATCGAGCTGGAGAAGAAAGAGGCCATGAAGAAACGCGGCCTGTCGTCCCCTGATATGGGCGACGCCCTGGCCCTGGCCCTGCATGACCCGCAAATCAGCGATTGGACCATCGACTAAGGAGGGACACCGTGAAAAAGAAATGCAGCTACCTTGTGTCAGCCGACGGCTGGCCGATGAAGTATATCCGAGCCGACACCATGAAGGAGGCCCGCGCGATCTGGCAGAAGATCACCGGAGGGCCCTCTAACCCCAGGGCGGTGCAGGTGCTCGGCAAGAAGCCCAAAAGCAAGGGAGGCGAGTAACCGTGCCTTTTTGGAATAGGGGCGGCGGAGGGCGCGCAAGCCGCGCGTACCAAAGCGAGAGTATCATGCTGCCCCGCTGGACAAACCCGCCTGAGAGGAACACTCAGGAATGGATTGAGGCGTACAGATCGAGCCCGCGCCTCGCGGTCATCGAGCGCATAGCCTCGGACCTCTCTTTCGCCGAGGGGAAGCTCTACCGCGTGGACAAAAACGGAGAAGAGCACGAGCTCACCGCCCACCCATTCCTCGACTTCTGGGCGAACCCGAACCCTCTCCACGAGATGAGCAACGCTGCCCTGTGGCGCCTCCTGGAGATTTACCTCAAGCTCAAGGGCGAGGGATATTTCATCATCGAGAAGACGGCACTCGGTATCCCGGTGGAGCTCTGGCCGGTCCCGACGCATTGGGTCCAGATGACCCCGTACCAGGATCACCCGTACTACACGGTCCGGCTCACCAACGGCCTTCTGATGAATGTTTCCGTTGACGATATGTTCGTGATGAAGGATTTGAACCCGCTGGACCCGTTCAAGCGCGGCCTGGGCCAGTCTGAGGCCCTGGCGGATGAGATCGAAACCGATGAGTACGCCGCGAAATTCCAGAAGCGCTTCTTCTTCAACGACGCCACCCCGAACCTGATTATATCCATGCCGAAGAGCACCGAGGACCAGCGGAAGCGGTTCCGGGCGGAATGGCTTGAGCGGTTCCGGGGTATGTTCCAGAGCCACGGCGTCGCCACCGTCAACGGCGACGTGACCGTGAATAAGATCGGCGAAACGATGAAGGACATGGACATGGTGAATGGCCGGACCTTCCTCCGAAACGCCGTCCTGGAGCATTTTGGCGTGCCGCGGGAGATCATGGGTATTACTGAGAGTAGTAACCGGGCCACCAGCGAGGCGGCCCAGTTCATCTACGCTCAAAACGTCCTCATGCCGAACCTGCGCCGCCGGGAAGAGGCGATCAATCACCAGATCATCCCCTATTTCGGGCCTGACCTGGTGTGGCGCTTCAACGACATCATCCCGCGGAACCAGGAGTTCGACAAGGCCGTGGGTATCGACGGCTGGAACGCCGGCCTGCTCACCAAGGATGAGGCCCGCGAGAAGCTGGGTATGCCCCCGGCCAAGGTCGGCGGCGACGTCTACAAGACGCAGTTCTCCGACGTCTACCTGCACGAGGACGACGACCCCGTGGCGATCTCTACCGCTGCTGCAAACCTCCAGTTCTCAGAGGGCGCACCACCGCTTGAGACGGGCGGAGAGCAGGAAATCGAGATCACGGATGATGGGATACCCCTGGACGCCGAAAGCGGCTCAGAGAGCGCCGGAGAGGGCGCAGGGGCGGTTGAAATCACTTCCTCCAAGGGTGCTTCGCCGGAAGAGCTCAAGGACCTGCGCGTCCAGGCTGCCCAGCGGGCCCTATTGCAGGCGGAGCGGGACCAGACCCACAAATTCGAGATTGCGACCCTCAAGTACCTGCGGGAGCAGGGCCGCCGAGTGAGCGAGGCCATGAGCGGCACAACGAAGGACGACCGGAGCGTGTGGGACATTCTGATGTCCTCCATCCCTGGCTATGACCCGAACAGCGAAGACGCCGCGGAGCAGAGCGCGGCGGCCTGGGCAGCCCTCTCGGAAGCAGAGCGGGAGCGCCTGGTGTCCGGCTTCACCCTGGGCCTGATCGACTGGCCCCAGGAGGAAATGTCGCTGCTGAACATCTTTGAACCTCTGTGGAAGGAGAGCTACGACAAGGGCGCGGGCCTCTCCGCTAAGCTCTACAACCTCCAGGCCATCCAGAGGCCGGAGCTCATCAGCACGGCGAAGCTCCGGGGCGGCGTCCGTGTCAAGGGTATCACTCAGACCACCCAGCAGTCCATCGCCCGCATTGTTTCTGCCGGCCTGGAACACGGCGACAGCCGGGCCACGATTGCAAAGCAGATCGAGCAGGAAATGGGGACCACGGCCTCCAGGGCGCGGACCATCGCCACCCAGGAGTGCAACACCTCTCTGCTGACCGGCCACTACGACATGATGAGAAAGGCTGGAGCCGCCTGGAAGACCTGGCACGTCGCCAACATGGCAGCCGCCAGGCCGTCCCACAAGAGGCTGAACGGCGAGCGCGTCCCCATTGACGCGAAGTTCTCCAACGGCCTTATGAGGCCCTGCGACCCGGATTGCAGCGACCCCGCCGAGGTCGTCAACTGCCATTGCTTCCTGACGTTCGACAAGTAAGGAGGATTGCCTCATGGAATTTACTGAACAGCAGGCCAGGGAAGCCGCTCAGGCCGCCGGGATAAACCTGGAGGCGGAGCACTTCGATTTGAAATCACTGGCCGCCGGGATGACCGCGGAGCTGGAGCACGGCACCGCCCACCCGGATACCAACATCACCAACGACGACCCCGTCCTGACGGCGAAGCTCGCGGTTTCCCACCTGCGGGTGTCGCCGTCTTATTATGCCCCCCGCCGGGGGCTTAAAGCCTGGGAAAGCTCGCTCAGAAAGGGGGTGAAGGAGAAGAGCGTGAAAACCGAGTACAAGACCCTATCCTTCCGCACCGATGAGTACGACGAAGAGAGCGGCATTTTCAGCGGCTATGCTGCGGTCTACGGAAATGTGGACAGCGGCGGCGACATCATCGAGCCCGGAGCCTTCACGAAGACAATCGCCGAAGGCTGGGAGAGGGTGAAAATCCTTGCCCTGCACAATGATTGCTGGCTTCCCATCGGCAGACCCCTTGAGCTGAGGGAAGACAGCAACGGCCTGTTCATTAAGGCCAAGATCAGCGACACTTCGATGGGACGCGACATCAAAGTGCTGCTGAAAGACGGGGTACTCAACGAGCTTTCCATCGGATATGACCCCATCGTCTTCGACTACGACGAAAACGGTATCCGCCACCTGCGGGAAGTCAAGCTGTGGGAAGTGTCGGTCGTCACCTGGGCCATGAACCCGGAGGCGGTCATCACCGACTACAAGCAGGCCCGCGACGTTGCGGACTACGCCGTGTCCCTCGTGGAAGAGGCGACCGCAGAGGTCAAGGCAGGCCGGAAAATCAGCGGAGCCCGGTTGAAGGCCCTCAAGGACGCCAGCGCGTCCATGAAGGCCGCGACGAAAGCCCTCGACAGTATCATCCGGGAGGCAAGCGAAACCGAGAAGTCTACCAACCCGAAGCAAAGACCCGCCGTGAAGGGTGCGTCCCGTTCCGGCAATACCATCGAAATTTTACTGTAACAGGAGGATTATTCACATGGCTATCAATACCAAAACTCAGCGTAAGTCCGTGAAAATGGAAGCTGATGAGCTGACCGAGAAGATCAAGGCTTGCGTCAAGGAGGCTCTGGATGAGCAGGCCGAGGCAAAGGCCGAGGGCGAGGGCGAAGGCGGCGACGCTGCCGTGGAGGCTGCCCCCGCTGACATCTCCGCTCTGATCGAGCAGGCGATGGACGTCGTGGCCGAGAAGCGGAAGTCCCGCAAGGAGGCTGGCGAAGAGCTGGGCGATGTCACCGCCGATGAGGTCATGGAGGCCGTCGGCGAGATCATCGACGCCACCCAGGACGAAACCAAGGAGAGCGACGGCGTGGAGGACGAAGAGATGAAGGAGGATGAGGGCGTCACCGAAGAGGCGAAGCGCCGGAAGTCCTTCACCTATAAGCACCAGACCAAAAGTGCCCGCAAGAGCGCGGCCTCCCCCGTCCAGCGGAAGTACAGCAACATCTACATGAGCCGCGGCTCTGTTTCTCCTGCCTCCAAGAAGTCCATCCCGCCCGCGGTGCAGCTCGCCCGCGCGATCAAGTGCCTGGACGTGTTCGGCAAGCATGACCCCGACGCTGCTGCCTTCTACGCCAGCAAGAAGTACGACGACGGCGACATGGCCCGCGAGTTCAAGGCCCTGTCTGCCACCAACCCCGCCGCCGGTGGCTATCTCATCCCTGAGATTTACCTCGACCAGATCATTGAGCTGCTGTACTCCAAGACTGTGATCTTCGAGCTGGGCGCTCAGAAGGTCCCCATGGCGAACGGCAACCTCAACATTCCCAAGATGACCGGCGGTGCCCGCGCTACCTGGGGCGGTGAGGCTCGGAAGATCGCAAAGACCCAGCCCACCTACGGCAACATTCGGCTGTCCGCAAAGCGCCTGGAGGCTATCGTGCCTCAGACCCGCGAGCTGCTGATGAGCACCAACTACTCCGCCGATCAGCTCTTCGCCAACGATCTGACCCGCCGGATGGAGCTGGGTCTTGACTTCGGCGCTATGTTCGGCAAGGGCGGCGAGTTCCAGCCCCTCGGCGTGTTCACCGACAAGGAGGTTGAGCACGTAGACGCCAAGACCGTAGGCAACACCGATCTGGCCGACACCAACGGCAAGATCACCGCGGACTTCCCCGTGTTCGTCCGTTCTAAGGTCCTGGCAAAGAACGTGGACGATCAGAAGCTCGGCTGGGCCTTCAACTCCGTGCTGGAAGGCTACCTGATGAACCTCAAGACCACCACCGGCGCCTACATCTACCGCGAGGAAATGAACACCGGCAAGCTGCTGGGCTTCCCCTACCGCGTGTCCAACCAGATCACCACCGACAGCACCGGCCTCACTGAGCTGGCTTTCGGCAACTGGGCTGACCTGCTGGTGGGCGAGCAGATGGGCCTGGAGACCTACACCACCCTGGACGGCTCCTGGGTCGATGAGGACGGCAATCAGCACAACGCCTTCGAGGAAAACCTCGCGGCCACCCGTGCGCTGATGTATGTTGACATCGCTGCCCGCCACAAGGAGAGCTTCCTGCACGTCAAGAACATCAAGGCGTTCTAAGATCGGGGCCTCGCGCCCTGATCTCCATTTTTCAACACAAGGAGGAAAAACCATATGAAACGCGCACTTATTCAGAATGTCAAAGTGACCCCCTACACCAGTGAGGACGCCATCGACCGCGAGGGCTTCCTCTCTGCGGTCCTGGGCGTCCTGGTGGGCACCCCCACCGGCACCCCTACCGGAATGGCTGTGAAACTGACCATTACCGAAAGCGACGAAGAGGGCAGCGGCTACGCCCCCGCCGCCGACAAGCTCATCCCCATTGACAAGGCCCTGGACGGTGACGGAGCAATCTCCATTGATACCGACGCCGAGGGCGGCGCCCTGGTAAACATTGACCTTGACCTGGTGGGCTGCAAGCAGTTCGTCAAGATCAAGTATGAGATCACTTGCACCGGCGGCAGCTCTCCTTCCTGCTCTGCGACCGCCGCCCTGGTCCTGGGCGACGCTTCCGAGGTCCCTGTCTAATTTGGCCCTGAGAGGCCCTGTAAGGAGGTTTTAATCATGGTAAGGTCTTATCCTTCCCCCAAGACGAAACCCGTCGAGAACAAGCGCGAGGCGGGCCCCAAGGAGAAGAAAACCGCTAACACCGGCGGCAAGTCTGAGAAGGAGGGCGCGGAGGACTAATCCGCGCCCTTCCAGAAGGGAGGCGACAGTATGGCAAATGAGCCCACCGAGAAGCTGGCCGACAACGCCATGACGACGCTTGAGGACACGATGGAGCGCCTGGGCATACCTGCCGAGGCGGCAGACACCGCCGTCAAAAACAACATCATCCGGCTTATCAATTCGGCCTCTGCCTGGATTGAAACCATGACCGGGCGGAAGTTCGGGAAGGCCACCTATACCCATAGGTACGTCGCCCCCGGAGCTCAGGAGCTCGTGCTCACTCAGTACCCCATCCGCTCTGTTGAGTATGTCAAGGACACGGACACCGGCCAGGACATCGACCCGGACAGCTACGACTTCACCATGACCGGCGACGTCGGCGTGCTGTACCGGGACACTGGCTGGATATTCCGGGGGTACATCGGCGGCCTGGCAAACGACTACCTGGCCCCGAAAAGATACCTGGAGGTCAAATTCACCGCCGGCTATGTCCTGCCGAAGGACGCCACGGAGGATGAGCCTTCCGATCTCCCCGCTGACATCATCGCCATTGTGTGGGGGATCGCCGAACAGGAGTTCTCCATCCTGCGGAACGGAGCCCAGGGGCTTTCCGCCTTCTCTATCTCCGATGTAAGCTGGACCTTCGACAAGGAGCCCAGGGCGTCGTGGATAGAAACCCTCAGCCACTACATGAGGTGGTAGGCCTATGAGAGTAAACGATGAGATCGTCCCGTACCTGCGAAAGGTGAAGGCCGAAATGGAGGCGCTGAACAAGCTGCGGATTAAGGTGGGTATCCAGGGCGACGCGGACAGCGAACTGCTGATGATCGCCAACGTACACGAATACGGGGCCACGATCACCGCAAAGAACGCCCGCAACCTCTGTATTCCCATCCATAAGGACAGCTACGACAAGAGCCCCAGGGACTTCCAGGACCTATTTTTCATCCGGTCCAAGGACGGCTATCTGTTCGGGGTGACGGCCAAAAAGGGCCGCAAGAACACGGAGAACGCGAATAATCTGAACTTCCTGTTTCTGCTGCTGCCCTCCGTTACCATCCCGGAGCGTAGCTTCATCCGTGCTGGCTTCGACCACAACAAGGAGGCGCTGGCCCAGCTTGTCCAGGAAGCGGTCGCGGACATCTACCAGGGAAAGACGACGGCCCGCCAGGCCGCGGAATGGATAGGCGGCCAGGCTGTGGGCCTCATCCAGCAATTCATGTCTGAGGCCGGGAACTTCACGCCGAAAGGCAGTATCCAGAGGGAGCGGGCCCCGTCCTATGCGGACAGCCCCCTCATGGTAACCGGGCGGCTCAGAAATTCGATCACATGGAAGGTGGAAGAATAATGGGTATCCTGTTCAAAATGGCTCAGCCGATGATACCGTCCGGTCTGCTCCATACCATGTATGAGATCAAGGCGGGCGGCCATTACGACCAGAGCAAAGGCGGCCAGTGGGTCCGCGGAGAAGAAGAGCGCGTCCCCTTCGAGGGCGCGGTCCTTCCGGTCAGCGACCGGGACCTCCGCCGGGAGATCACCGGCACGGTAAGCGACCTGAGCGAGAAGATTTACACCAACGGCCATGCACTCCAGACCGGAGCGCAGGTCTATGACCCTGACAGTGGGAACACCTACACGGTGACGCAAGAGCTGGGGCACAACAGTATTCACCCGATGAAGAGGTATCTGGTAGAGGCCAGAACCAGCGCCGCACCGAAAGGGGGCGGCAGCCTATGAGCTTCGTTGCGAAGCGAAACGCCCTGATCTCGGCCTTGCATAAGGCCGTGGGCGTCCCGGTGCTGCTTGCCTCCCAGGTGCAGCCGGAGGCTGAGCCGCCCTTCATCATCTACTCCGTGACCGCGGATTATATCCCGGACGGGAGCCTCGGCCACTACTCGCTGGAGGAAGGTGCTACACCCGATGATCTGGTGACGGCCAGGGTAGAGCAGCCGACCGCCACCCTGTCATTTACTGCTTGCAGTATCAACCGCTGCTATGACGACAACGGCGTCCAAGTCGAGGTCCTGGGCGCGGATGAGGCCCTGGAGCTGGCGACGCTGGCCCAGGGCTTTTTCCTGCACACTGGCCGGGACGCGATCTCGGACGCCGGCTTCGTCGTCGTTGACGTCAGCAACGCCACGAGCCGGGACGCTCTGGAGCTGGACGAAATGGGCCGCCGGTTCGGCTTTGACGTCCGCCTGCGTTACACCCGGTCCGACTATGCTTCCGTCAGCGAGGTTGAACAGCCTAACATCATTGGAACCGTAAAGGAGTGATTTGAATGCCGAAAGACGTTGTTGTGGTCGTTGACATCGACGCGAAGCCCAACGGCACCGAGAGCCTGGACATTCTTCTGCTTTCCACCGAGGGCCAGAAGGACATCAAGACCTATCGGGACCTCGACGTCATCAATACCGACTACACCGGCAAGAAGGTAGCGGCCATGGCCGAAGCTCTGTTCGACCAGGGCGGCACGCTTGCCGATACCCTCATCCGAAAGGTGAAGATCGCCGGTATCGCAGAGCTCACCGGAACCGGCGACGCCGAGAAGGCGGCGGCCCTTGTGACCGCCATCGAAACCCTGCGCCAGACTGACGATGACTGGTATATCCTGCTTGTCGATCAGGACGGCGACGAATACGTGGAAGCCCTGGCCGCCTGGGCTGAGGGCACCGAGCCTACCGAAGCAGAGCTCGGAGCCGGTGAGGAAGATCACCGCAAGCTCTACTTCGGCCGCACGCAGAACAAGGAGCTTGAGATCACCAACCGCCGGGCCATCGTGATCTATGGCGACCAGGCCAACGAGTATCCTGACGCCGCCTACGTGGGCAACGTGGGGCCCTTCTATCCCGAAAGCGTGACCTGGAAGTTTAAGCGCCCGGACGGTATCTCCGTACCGGACCTGACCCTGGCTGAGCGCGAGGCCCTGGAAGAGGCAAACGTGAACTTCCTGACCGTCGAGTACAAACAGGAGTACGTCAAGAACGGCGTTTGCGCCGACGGCGAGTTCATCGACGTGCAGATGGGGGCCGACTACATCGCAAAGACCATGCGCGAGAACCTGTACGCAATCTTCCTGGAGAATGCCAAGATCGGCTACACCGATGAAGGCTTCGCCCTCGTGGCCTCTGGTGTGTACTCTGCGCTCAACCGCGCTGTTGAGCTCGGTATCATCGCAAACGACCCGGAGAGCGACCAGGGCGTCTATACCGTCGTGGTCCCGAAGCGTGCCTCTGCCACCGATGAGCAGGCCAGGGCGCGGCAAATGCCGGACATTACCTGGGAAGCTCAGCTTGAGGGCGCTGTCCACAGCGTTAAGGTCAAGGGCGTGCTGCGGGCCACCCTGAGCGCGTAAGAAGGGAGGATAACACACCATGGCAAAAGGTATTGAAATCGCAAGCTATGACCCTAAAAAGGTCACTGTCATTGTGGGCGGGCGCACCATCACCGGCTTTGCTGCTGATGGTATCGTCACGATCACCAAGAACGAGGACAGCGTAACCCCCTCTGTGGGGGCAAAGGGTGACGTCACCTACTCTGAGAACGCCAACGAGAGCGGCACCGTCGCCCTCACCCTCATGTCCACGTCCTCCAGCCTCTCCTATCTGCGGGAGATCGAGGCGAAGCGCCGGGCGGTTTCCGTCAACATCTCTGACGCGAACGACGCCGACGCCTTCACCCTGGCGGCGGATAACTGCCGCGTGATGAAAATGCCCGATCTTGCCCGTCAGAAGGAGCAGAGCACCGTCACCGTCAACATCTACGTGCCCTCAGTCGTCCCCCGCTAAAGGGGGATGACCCATGAAGGGCTACCCAAACTGGCCGAACCGGCCGAAATCATTGTCTGAAAGGGGCTACCGAAAATTTATGGCTAAGCAGAAAGTTGTCAAGATCAACGATCAGGAGTACACCCTCCAGTCTGTTTCTCCGACCTGGTACTTCAACGCCAACGACGACTGCGGCATGACCGGCAACGGTCGCCGCGACACCACGAAGTACATCGACACCATGCTCAGAAACGTGGTGATCTCTCCCCCGGAGGTCAAGTCCGAGGGCATTTCCTACTTCGACGAGAAGGACGACATCAAGACCCCGGAGAAGCTGATTAAGGCCATCGAGCAGTTTCTTCGAGAGTGAACTCAACGTAGACCGCGCCATCCGCGCGGCCAAACGAAACCGGAATATGTGGGTGCTGGTATTCTCCGGGGGCGGCCTGTCCTACCATGATTTTAAGACCATGGACCTTGCAGAGTACCAGGAAGTCATACAGGCCCGCATACTCTACAACGAAGTGTGGAGCAAGCCGCAGGGTGGATAGCCCTGCGGCTTATCTTTTTGCAGAAAGGAGGTGGGGCCAGTGGCAGACAGCCGGGAGCTCACTTTTGGCATGGATTTTGGGCTTGACGACGCCATCGGAAAGCTCAACGACGCGATAGACCGCCTGGAGCGGATCACCAGCACGGCGGAGGACGCAGAAGACGCCGCCCAGGGTATGGGGGCCCGCTTCCGTGCAGGGACAGACGCTATTGTGGACGGGGCCAGGGACGCCGACGACGCCCTGGACGACCTCGGCGACGGAGCCGATGACGTCCAGCTCAGCTTCCGGGATATGGGCCGTGAGGCCGAGAGCTTCGGGTCCGCCGTCGGGAAATCCATGGGCGCTGCTGCGAAGGAGAGCAACAGCGTTACAAAGACCATCAAGGCCGGCTTCGACGGAGCCATCGGATACACCGAAAAGAAGATCACCGGCTTCACCGGCAAGGTCAAGACCGGCATAAAGGGCATAGGCACCGCCTTTACTCATCCGATCTCCACAATCAAGGGGAAATTCCTGGGGGCCATCGAGGCCGCAGCGGATAAGCTCAACGGCCTGGGCGATGACGCCGACGACGCCCGAAAAGACCTCGACGACATGGGGGATGAGGGCGACAGCGCAGGATCGCAGATCAAGGACGCCATCAAGGGCGCCCTTGCTGCCTTTATCGGCTTCGAGGCCATTCAGGCCGGTATTGATATGCTCAAGGAGCTGGGCGCTGCTGCCCTGGAGGCCGCCGGTGCTGCTGAGAGCACGGGGCGCAAGTTTGACGCCAACTTTGCAGGCACGGACGCCGCAGAGTGGGCGGAGAACTACGCCGACGCCGTTCACCGGAGCACCGATGAGGTCAAGTCCTTCATGGTATCCAACAAGGCCATGTACGGCGAGCTGGGTATCACTGGAGAGGCAGCGACCGACCTATCCAAGATCACGACCTCCCTCGCGTATGACTTCGGCAACGCATTTGCTATGGACGACGCCGAGGCCCTGGCCGTGGTCCAGGACTACATCAGCGGCAACACCGCTGCCCTGGAAGAGTACGGCGTCCACATTGACGACGTGGCCCTCAAAAACACCGCTCTGTCTATGGGCCTGGGGGACCAGATCGACGAAATGGACGAAGCTACCCTGGCCCAGGTCCGCATGAACGCCCTGCTGGGGCAGACCGAAAAAATCCAGCAGTCGGCGGCCAACAGCACCGGCGGCCTGGTGAACAGCACAAAGGACCTCAAGGGTATCTGGAGCGAGTTCATGGCCGACGCCGGGAGCCGGTTCACGCCGGTAATCGAGAGCCTATTCAACGTCATCCTGGATAGCTGGCCCACCATCGAGCCCATGCTCATGCAATTTGTTGATATGCTGAGCAACGGGCTCGCCCAGGCCATGCCGATCATCACGGAGCTTGGTATGACCCTGCTGCCCGTCCTGACCGACGTCCTGGGGACCGTCTTCCAGGCAGGCCTACCCCTCCTGGAGGTATTCGGCCAGCTTGCACAGACCATCCTTCCGCCAGTTGCAAATATCGTGGGTATGATCGCCGAGACGGTCATGCCGCCTCTTGTGGATATTCTTTCCACTCTGAGCACGTCGATCATTCAGCCCCTTGTTCCTGTCATTCAGAAAATCGCGGAGGCGCTTCTCCCGCCGATAGCGCAACTGCTGGGCCTGATCTCCCCCATCCTGGAGGCGATGAGCCCTGTGCTGAGCGTGATAGGCGACGTCCTGGGCGTCATCGCTGACGTCCTGGGGACCGTAGTCGGCTGGCTGGCCGACGGCGTAGGCAAGGTGGTAGGCTTCTTTACGAACCTGTTCGGCGGAGCCAAAGAGAGTGAGGCGGCCGTGAATGACCTGAGCGGGTCTATCAACGGCCTGGACGAAGCGGCGGGGAAGGAAACCTCCCTTGTTGTGGACACTTCGCAGTACAAGGAGGAAGTCACCGGAGCGGCCACCACCACGGCGGAGGCCGTCACAGAGAGCACCACCCAGGCGGCGGAGATCACCGACGTAAACTTCATGGCGATGGGCGCCTCGGCCACGGCGGCCTACGGCACCATGCAGACCGACGCAGAAAGCGCCTGGGCTGCCATGAAGAGCGCCGCAGCGAGCGGAGCCGATTCCATCGTTGCGCAGTTCAACCGGATCGCTGCTGCTGCCCGTGAGGCGAGCGCGGCGTCCAGTATCCAGGTGGGGGCCAATGTTCCGCACAACGCAGGCGGCACCGACAACTTCGAGGGCGGCCCCACATGGATGAATGAGGAAGGCGGCGAGCTCGCCATCCTCCCCCAGGGCACGGCCATCATACCGGCAGATCAGACAGACCGCCTCATGCGGTCCTACACCAACAATGTAACCAACAACCAGGGCGGCCGGTCCATCGTTCTTTCCCCCAGCGTGCAGATCACGGTCACGGGAGGGGACGCCTCCACCGCCTCCAACATCAAAGAGCAGCTTCGCGCCCTGTTCAACGAGCTTTACCAAGAGGCCCAGGAGCAGGACTATACGGACCGCTCTATGCAAGCGGGCTTCGTGTAAGGGGGTGCCAGCAGTATGTATACACTCGAAGGGCGCAAATGCGGCACCATCCGTTTTGAGCCCACCACAACCGGCGTCGTCAATTCTGAGGACGTCACCCGGAGCAGCACGATCACGGACAACCCCGTGGAGGGCGGTTCCAATATCCAGGACCATGTTTTCCACCAACCGCTCAGCTTCCAGATCAGCGGCGTGGCGATCAACGGCGCGGACACGATCTCTGCCCTCCAGAAGATGTGGAAATCCGGGGACATCATCACCTACACCGGGCGAAACAGGATTGAGAACCTTGTCATTCAGCAGCTCAGGAGCACACACGATGCCGCCCACAAGACCGGATTCTCCTTCACGGCCACCCTAAAGCAAATCACCCTGGGGAGCTCTGAGGGGAGCGGTACGTCCACCATGGTAGAGCAGGACACGGCTGCGGCCGCGTCCCTGCCTGCCAGCACCAGCAAGGCCGTTCAGAAGACGTCCTCGCAGACCGCGAAGACGCGGGCGGACGGCCTCAAGACCACAGTATCCACCAGCATTTCGGCGAGCGCCTATGCTTCCTATGTGGACAGCTTCAACAGCAAGCCCGACAGCAGCGCGGGCCCGACGTCAAGGGCCACGCCCACCAACACGGGAAGGAGGTAGCGGGATATGCAACTTATTGACCTTGGAAGGACCGTCGAGTATATCGACATCGACGTGAGCAAAATCCCCTACACCTTTTCCGTCAGATTGAGCGACAAGACCTATTCCTTCACAGTCCGCTACAACGACGTGGGAGGCTTCTTCACCGTGGACCTGTCTGTATCGGCCACCGGCGAGGTGCTGGCCTACGGCGACCCCATCCGCTACGGGCGCCCCCTGTTCGGCCCCATCGAGGATGAGCGGTTCCCTCTTCCTGTCATCATCCCTCTTTGCCTATCCGGCGACGATGTGGACACCGTGACCTGGGAGAACTTCGGGGAGGAAGTCAAACTGTACCTGTATGATCGGGAGGGGAGCCTATGAGCTTTTGGATGAGAGAGGCAAGCCTCCAGATCGGCGGCAAGCGGTATGGGATGGATGATCTGTACTTCGAGTTTGAAGTCCCGTTCGAGGACAGCGACACCCTCCAGACGGCCAAATTCAAGGCTTATAACCTGTCTGAGGCCACGAGGAAGGGTATCAAGCGCGGGGACGTCATCATCCTAAACGCGGGCTATGAGGGCGACGTGGGGGCAATCTTCGTCGGCCAGGTATCCGCGTGCAGCCACAAGCACCAGAACACGGAGTGGATCACCGAAATATCCGCGACCGCCGCGATGGACCAGTGGCTCAGCTCGAAGGTGTCCAAGACCTATGCAAAGGGCAGCACCGCAAAGGAGATCGTGTCCGACCTACTGAACATCTTCGGCCTTGAGATCGGCGAGTTTACCCTCGCCGTCAACAAGGTCTATGACCGGGGCCTTGTGTGCAGCGGGAAGGTCAAGGATGAGCTCAAGAAGATTGTCGTCAACGACTGCAAGAGCCGGTTCCTCATCAGGACCGGCAGCGTCTACATCAACGACCCGGCCTCTGGCCTCGCAAACGGCATTGTTCTGACCCCTCAGAGCGGCCTTCTCTTCTCTGGAGATGAGGTCGAGGAAAGCGTCGTGGCCGTCGGCAGCGACAGTCAGAAGAGCTCAAGCACTAAGAGCGAGGAAGGCAACTACGTCACCCGCGAGTGCCTGCTCAACTACCATATCGGGCCTGCTGAGCAGATCACCATTCAATCCAAGTCCCTCAATGGCCGGTTCATCGTTGCGAAGGGAAAGCACACCGGAACCCCGAAAGGGAACTGGAAGACGACGCTTGAAATGCGCCCGGCGTAAGGAGGGAATGATCTATGCCAAGGCAAAACCGAAAGCGGGCCTACGAGGACGCGAAGCAGCAGGCGGAGGCCGCCGGCCTCTGCGTTGCAGACATCGTGAAGGTCCTGGTCTTCGACGAAAGCGCCATGACCGTAGACGTCCAGCCGATCACCAGATACCCGGATGAAGACACCTTCCAGACGAAGCCTCCCGTGCTGGCCGTCCCCGTGGCTATGATCTACGGGGGCGGCTTTGTCGTCCGGCCGGTCTACCAGGCCGGGGACATCGGCGTGGTGGTCTACCTGGACCGGGACAGCGACGCGGTGATCGCGGGCGGCGCGGAGGCTGACCCAAACACGGAGCGGCTTCACAGCGGCGACGACGCGATCTTCCTCGGAGGCGTGAGGACCGGGGGCAACACCATATCCGGGCTACCGTCGGGAACCCTCTGCCTGGGGACGCCAGACGGCAGCGTTTACCTATCTGTCACCAAGACCGGCATTGACATCAAGGGAAATGTCACCATCACCGGGGACCTCACGACCTCCGGCGGCACGGTCAACTTGAACTGAGGGGGGTGTCTGTATGCCTGGAGCTGCAAGGCTCAATGACGCCATACAGGGGACGACCGCCGGAGAGCATACCGGCCACGCCACCCCGCACGGCCCCCTTCCTATCACCGGAAACATCTCCGGCGGCTGCTCTGGAGATGTCTTCATCAACGGGCAACCGGCGGCCACCGTCGGGAGCACCACAACCGAAAATGACGCCTGCTGCGGCAGCAGCCAAGGGGCCGTCGCCCAGGGCAGCGGAAGCGTCTACATCAACGGAAAACCTGCTGCCCGCATAGGGGACGCGCTGGCCGCCCACAACGGCACCGGCGCCGTCTCTGCTGGTAGCGGGGACGTCCTGATCGGAGGGTAAGCATGGATGAGAATTGGACACTGAAAATCGACCCTGACAGCAGGGACATCATCCTGGATGACGCCGGAGTGCTGGAAACGGTATCCGGCGACGAAACCACCGCGCAGGCCGTCCGCTTGACGCTGGAGGTTTACAAAGGGGAATTTCCCTTCGACCCCACCCACGGGACCGAGTACAAGCGCATTATGGGCCGCAAGCGCCGCGACCTGGAGGAAGACGAAGTACCGGAGGTCATTCGGGCCGCCGTCTTCCAGGAACCGCAGGTAGCCGAGGTCAGCAGCGTGGAGTACGAGCTTGAGGGCCGGGGCCTGGAAATCTCCGTCACTGGCCGCCTCCAGAGCGGCAGAACCATCACTACGGAGGTGAGCGCAGAATGAACGATCAGGAGTGGGGTGTAACCGAGCGTGGCTTCCATCGCCCCACCTATGTTGAGCTGCTGGACGCCATCGAATACAAAGCACGGGAGCTGTTCGGTAGCAAGGCAAACCTAACGGTCCGGTCCCCCCTGGGGATCTTCCTTCGGATTTTCGCATGGATGTTGAATATCCTGTTCAGCCTCATGGAGGACGTCTACAACAGCCGGTTTATCGACACGGCGGTAGGCACGAGCCTATACAACCTGGGGAAGGCAATCGGCCTGAGCCTGCTGCCAGCTCAGAAGGCGAGCGGCTACGTGGTCTTTACCGGCACCGCAGGCACGGCCATTCCGACGGGCTTCCTGGTCCGCACCGTGGCCGGCCTCCAGTATGCGGTCCTGACGGATGGGCGCATAGGGGACGATGGAACCGTTACCCTGCCCGTCCAGGCCGTGGAAACGGGCGGCGACTACAACGTGGCCGCAGGCACGGTCAAGGAGATCACAAACCCCATGGACGGCGTGAGCAGCTGCTCTAACCCGGCGGCCATCGACGGAGGCCGGGGGCGGGAAACCGACGAAGAGTTCCGGGACCGATACTACCAGTCGGTGGACTACGCGGGCGGCGTCAATGCCGACGCCATCGCCGGTGAGATCATGCAGAACGTCGAGAGCGTGTACTCCGCGATCTGCTATGAGAACGACACCGACGAAACCGACGACCTCGGCCTCCCTCCCCACAGCATTGAGGCGGTGGTCTACGGCGGTCTGGACGCAGACATCGCCCAGGCGATCTTCCGGCGCAAGGCCGCCGGTATCCAGACATTCGGTAGCACCACGATTGCCGTCATCGCCGCCAGCGGCCAGAGTATCAACATCAACTTCTCCAGGCCGACTACGGTCCCGGTCTATATCCAGGTGTCCAACCTGGAAACTGACACGGACTATCCGGCGGATGGGGACGACCGTATCAAGTCCGCGCTGATCGACTACATCGGCGGTGACGTGCGCGGCGGCCTCACCATCGGGAGCGATGTGCGGTACATGACCCTTCCTGACGTCATCCTCTCTGTTCCCGGTGTCGTGGACTTCGATCTTGCGATCAGCGAAACCGGCAGCGACTACGGAGAGGGCAACATCGTCATTGACACCAGGGAGAAGGCCGTCACGGACAACAGCAAAATCACCATCACAAAGGCGGTGGGCGCATGAGCTACGGACACCTGTCCCAAATGCTGGAGTACCTGACCGGCGCCTATGCCCAGCAGGACATGAGGAACGACCGCCACAGCCTCCCCCTCGAAACCAACATCGGCCGCCTCTTCGGGACCCTTGCCTGGGGCCTTGAGATCATCCACGAGAACGCCGACCGGCTCAAGCTATGGGATGACATCGACAATGCGGTCGGGGACGTCCTGGACCGCTACGGGGCCAACTTCGGCGTTGCCCGTGGCGGTGCGGACGACACCTTCTACCGCCTTCTTATCAAGGTCAAGATGATTGCGCTGCTCTCAGGCGGAGACATCAACACCATCATCACGGCGGCGGCCTCGCTGTTCAACGTGGACGCCTCCGAGATCGAGGTACAAGAGCTCTTCCCGGCGAAAATCTGGATTTACGTGGATGAAGATATTCTGGACGCCGAGCGCCTGGAGGCGGCCCCTCTCATTGCCGAGCTGATGAAGCGTATCGCGGCGGCGGGGGTGGGGACCCGCGTTTTCCTCAGAACCTACCAGAGCGGGCGCGGCCGCAGCTATCTCGGTATCGCTGCCCTTGAGCAGACAGACCACACGGCCAAAATCCGGCAGGCGACCACGCAGCGCGGGGCGGCCCGGTTCTATGTGGCGACCACCGTCTTTGAGGACATCATCATCACCGGAGCAAACAGGAGGTAACAGAAATGCCAAACGATTTTGAGCTCGACCCCATGGTCGAATCGACACCCGACAACGACGGGGCCGTGCCGCTCAATAGCGGTTATGAGGTCCTGGGCCGTATCCTCGCCCAGGCCGGGCCCGTTAAGTACACAAAGGCTCTTCTTGACAGCGGCGATCTCCCGGAAGGGACCGTGATCGAAGAGCTGACCGGCCCCATCCAGGAGGCCGGAGAAGGCATGATCGCCAAGGTTGAAAACACCGGAACCGGCGAGGCGACCGTCACGGTCCAGGCGACCAGTATCGGCGTTGCTGTGGGCTTCCCCTGTAAGGGCGTGGTCCTCTATGTTGAGGACCCGGACGCCGGCGCCGACGTGGCCTACACCTATCTGGACCTGCACGAGCACCCGTCCTGGATTCGGGCGTCTGGAGGGGCTACAAACTCCCTTGTCACGTTTGAAATCCAGAGTATTATCTCCAGCGCGACGTCCGTCCAGGCGATCATCAACCCGAACGCGCTCGCCCGCATTGTCGATCTTGAGGACTACGCCCTGATCGGCCACAGCCACGAGATCGCCGATATTATCGGCCTGCAAGACATTCTGAACGATCATCAGACGGACATCGACCTGCTGAATGATCTGATGTCCGGCGATATGCCCGGCGGTATCAACAGGACGGCGGACTTCCTCAACCTGACCGGCATTGTCATCCGGGACGGCATTTGGAGCCAGACCAGCCGTTCCATCACCGCATGAGCGGCGTCCTGTGCAGCGCCGAAGAGGCGAGCTGCCTAATTCCGAACCTGATCGCAGAACTTCAAGCCCCTTGTCCCTGTGAAGGGATTGAGGGGCTTGTGCTTTGCGGTTTGGGATATAAAGGCCAGAAGGTCGTCATCCGCGTGCGGCCCGGCGTCCTGGAAGTGGACGGCGTACCGGCGGAAGAGATCGAGGCCATGCGCGAAAGGAGGTGTCCGGTTTGCAGAACCGGCACGGTGAACTAACCATCGTTTGTAAGGCGAAAGACCTTGTAAATCATACCTTGCAGCTCACGAACAACACGAAGTTGTTTCCGAAGAAGGTGCGGTTCACTCTCTGCCAGCGTATGCAGAACATCTCAATTCAAATCCTTCACGACATAATAGCGGCCAACGAGATATTTCCTCGGACCGTCGCTGAGGCGCAAGTCCGGCTTGACCTCCAGAAAGAGGTCCTGACAAACTGCAAGGTGTTTCTGAACTTCCTGGATATAGCTCTGGAACAGGGGTATATCGACATCAGGCGGTGTGAGTATTGGACGGGGCTCACCACCGACGTAAAGAACCTTGCAGCGTCGTGGCGAAAGAAGGACACCGAGCGGTTCCGTCAGCAATTCCAGAGCGGGCCGCGCCGGTGATGATTTGAGAGCCAAAGGGTGCGCCTTGTACGTGCATCTCCCTCGGTGTGCCTTGTCCGCTCCCCGAATTCGTCGAACGCGAACAACGTCCGCTACGTGAACTCGGACGGGAGCCTCAACAACAACAACGCGTACAACGGCAACAGGGGCGTGCGCCCGGCTTCGGTGGAATACCGAGATCGAGTAGCCCGTAAGGGCGAAAGCAGAAGCCCACCATCAAAGGAAGGCGTATCCTGTCCCGACCTGACAGGGAAGGGATAAACACATATCGTTGACGTCCGGGAGCTCGCACAGTGGAGCCCCTGGGCTATCAGCAGCGAAGGGAGCCTATGAAGGTAGAACAAAATTTTGAAGTCGTCTATGACTTCTCCAATCTCTATGCAGCGTACCGAGCGGCCCGGAAGGGAAAGCGGTGGAAGGACGCTGTTGCAAAGGTGGAATCGAATGCCCTTGAGGCCGTCACCGTCCTGCAAAAGGAGCTGAGCGAGGGGACCTATAAGCCGGGAAATTATCACGAGTTCTACGTGTTTGAGCCCAAAAAGCGCCTCATTCAGACCAACAGTATCAAGGACAAAATCGTCCAGCACGCCTTCTGCGACAATATCCTATACCCGGTCCTCTCCAGGCCGTTCATCCTGGACAACTACGGTTCCCAGGTGGGGAAAGGGACCCATTTCGGCCTCGACCGCCTCCGTGATTTCATGCGGGAGTATTACCGCAAGCACGGGAGCGCCGACGGCTGGGTCCTTAAGGCTGACGTCCGCCATTACTTCGCCAGTATCCGGCATGACATTCTCAAGCGTGATGTGAACCGGCTGCTGATGGACCCACGAAGCCAGGCCTTGTCCGACGCGATCATCGACAGCACGCCGGGCAACGTGGGTATCCCGATTGGAAATCAGTCCTCCCAAGTGTACGCGCTATTGTATCTGAACGAACTCGATCACTTCGTGAAGGAGGTCCTTCATGTTCGGTATTATGGCCGGTACATGGATGATTTTTACCTCATCAGCGAGGACAAAGAGGCGCTGCGTGAGGCGTGGCGCAAGATCGAGCAGCTTCTCGCCCCTCGTGGGCTGGAGCTGAACCAGAAGACACAGATCTTCCCACTACGGAACGGCCTCGATTTTTTGGGCTTCCATACGTACCTGACCGACACAGGAAAGGTCATTCGGAAAGTCAGGCGTTCCAGTAAAGACAGAATGAGGCGCAAGCTGCGGAAATACGCGGTGATGTATGAAAACGGGGCCATGACCCGGAAGCAGATCGAAGAGAGCTACCAGAGCTGGAGGGCTCATGCTTCCCACGGTCAATGCCGGTCCCTCATCACCAAGTATGACGCAGTTTGCGCCTCGATCTTTGAAAGGAGTGTAACCTCAAACCATGCCGCAGAAGATCAGCAACCTTCCTGTCCTGGCAAAGGTCAGAGATACGAACACCAAATATTACGGCGTCCCCATCGGATTTGTGATCGGTGATAAAGGTCATGCGGGATACCCCGCAAACTCCGTTACCCTTGTCACCGAGCGGATCATCAAAATCTGCTGCTTCGACGCCATGGAGAGTGGCGGGAACAGCGACCGCAGAAACTACGGCAACAACCGCTATTCCCTTGCAAATATCCGCCAGTGGCTCAATAAGAGCGGCACCGGCTGGTATCAGGCGCAGCACAGCTATGACCGCGCCCCCTCCAACGCCTATGTCTGGAGCAACTACAACGAGTACGACACCCAGGCGGGCTTCCTGACGGGCTTTAGCCCTGAAATGCTGGCCGCCCTACTCACTACCACCCTGACCGTTGCGAAGCCCAGCGTGGACGGCAGCGGTTCCGAAACTGTGCAGGACAAGGTTTTCCTGCTGTCTATGGCAGAGGTCGGCCTCGGTTCTGAGAACGGAATTTCCGAGGGCAGCAAGCTCGCCATGTTCAGCGATAACAACAGCAGACGCGCCATGCCTACGGCCCAGGCCGTGAGCAACAGCGAGTACACCAACAGCAGCTTGAGTGCTTCGCAGTATTGGTACTGGTGGCTCCGCTCCCCGTATTCGTCGAGCGCGTACAGCGTCCGCTACGTGAGCTCGGACGGGAGCCTCAACCGCGACGGCGCGTCCAGCGGCGACAGGGGCGTGCGCCCGGCTTTGAATCTGAGCTCTGACATCTTGGTATCTGACACTCCTGACAGTGAAGGATACTACACGATTGTCTGGAACAACGCACCGACCACACCCCCGTCCATCACCGTGCCCGAAGATGTGCGGAGTGGGAAGGGCCTCACCGTGTCCTGGGCGGCGTCGGTGGACCCGGACACCGACGCCGTGAGCTATGAGCTGGAGCGGCAGTACAACGGCGGCGCATGGTCCAAAATCTACGACGGGGCCGCGACGCAGTTTACCGACACGATCACCACGGCGATGAACTCCGTCGCCTACCGCGTCCGCGCAAAGGACAGCAAGAACGCATACAGCGGATACACCACCAGCCCGACGCGGACCGTCACCCACAACGTGGACCCGACGGTCAGCGGCAGCGATCAGCAGCTCGGCGTGGTGACTACGCCGCCCTCGTTCCAGTACACGGTCAACGACGGGGACGCCGGAGACACGCTCACCATCGTAGAGAGCCTGGATGGTGTGACCCTTAATACCATCACCCCGGCAGAGCGGAACCACCAATACACCTTTGCGCTCACGGCGGCGCAGTTCGCCGCCCTCACTGGGCCGCACACCATGACTATCAAGGTCTCGGACAGCGCCGGGAACAGCGTCACCCGTACCATCACCTTTACCCGGTCCGTCTCCATCATCGACTTTGACTGGAAGGTGGATGACACCAGCGCCGCCGCTCAGAAAATCCTTGTCTCCATGCGGTACAACGCCCACGAGGACGGCGTGACAATCCAGGTCTGCAACAACTACAACGACGAAGAGCCGACCTGGGAGACTGCACAGCTCGGCCTCAAGCACATTTTCAGCAATTCCGCGAAGACTGCGGATAGCTTTGCGGTGGGTGTCCGCGTCCAGATCACCAAGGTCGGAGGGTATGAAAGCATCGCCTGCTACTCTCTGTCCGCAAGCTACATCTAAGGGGGAATGACTATGAGAAGTCTTGACGAAGCCCGCGCCTACCAGAAGCAGGAAAAGAGCGTGGACACCTATGAGCTGTGGGCAGCCATCCTTGCCACCCATGACGCTCTGGTGGAGATGGGCGGCCCTGGCCTCCCGGAGCTTCATGTGAACCGGGCGCGGGCGAACCTCATCCGCGCCGGACAGGTTGAGAGCGGAGACTACACCGACGCCGAGCTGAAAATCATCGCGGCGGCGGACGGCACCCGCATCTGGAGTGCCACCATGGGGACCATCTTCAAGGATGAGCCTATCGTGGGGCCGGACAGCGAGCTTTACATCTGCACCACGCAGCACCAGGCGCAGGCGGATTGGGCACCTGGAACCGTGGGCGGGCGGACGTTGTTCCGTCCGCTTCGTAGCGAGCCGGAGGAACCCGGAGGGTATCTGGACTTCATGTGGGGCGAGCACGTCCCCTACGGAGCGGTGCGCCGGGACCCCGTGGACCAGAAGCTCTATACCCCCATCAAGGAGGCGGGCGTCACGCTCTATGAGCCGCACTACCCCCACCTGGTCCCCTCTGAGTACAAGCTCTACGAAGAAGTAGAGCCGGAGCCGGAACCCGAACCGGGGCCGGAGCCGGGGAATGTCCCGGATTGGGATGAACTGGAGGCCAATCACACGTTCCAGGTAGGCGACCATTTCACCCACGACGGCACGGAGTATGAGGTCCTGCGTGTCTTCACCAAGCAGGATGGTTGGGCGCCCCCGGCGCTCCTGGACGACTACTACAAGGTCGTGACGGAGTAAAGGGGTGAGACCAATGGAAGTAAACATCGGCCTGGGCCAGATGGTGCTTGCTTTTGTCGCGGCTATGGGTATTCCGAGCGCGATCATGGGCCTTATCATCTGGCGTCTGGAGCGCCGTATCGACAAGCGGGAAAAGGAACAGGCGGCCCAGGAACAGGGCCAAAAGGACCTCTTCGTCCTGGTTGTCCAGGGGACCAATGCCGCTATTGCCCTGGGGGAAGCGACTGCAAGGGCCGTCCAGCGCATCCCCGACGCCCACTGTAACGGGGATATGCACGACGCCCTGGACTACGCCGCCGACATCAAACACAAGCAAAAGGACTTCCTCACCCGGCAAGGCGTTTCCTCCTTGATGGACTGAGGGGGACGCTATGGCTGGTAAGTATGAGGGGAAACGCGCCAAGACGCGCCGCCCATGGGAGTTCAAAAAGAAGCTCGCTGCGTGGGCCGTCCTTATTGCCACGGCCACCGCCGTAGCTTCCTACATCCTCGCCTACCTGGACAAGCAGACCGCGAGCGATGTTACCACCACCATCTTTACCGCCTGCATCGGCTATCTGGTGAGCTATGCGGCGGCATCCACCACCGAAAAAGTCAGTCGAAACCGCCACGGGCTGGACGCTGACGGAAACCCATTCCAAACCAACAACACAGAGGGCGGGTCCGACACCAGCGGACCTACACTCGGATAAAAACAAGGAGGATTTATCATGTACGACATCACCCCTATCATCGAAGCTGTGGCCGCTCTGATCGGCGTCATCGTTACCTGTGTGCTCATCCCGTTCATCAAGTCCAAGACCACGGCATCCCAGCAGGCGGAAATCAACGCCTGGGTCAAAATCGCCGTCTCCGCTGCTGAGCAGATTTTCAAGGGCAGCGGGCACGGAGAAGAGAAGAAGCAGTACGTTATTGCCTGGCTGAAAGAGCGCGGCGTCACTGTGAATGAGAATGAGCTTGACGCGCTCATCGAGGCCGCCGTCTATGAGCTGACCCAGGGCATCATCCCTCTGGAGGGCATCGCCATTGAGACCACTACCGAAGTCAGCGAGGACAAGGAGGAAACCAACCATGAGTAACAGCAGCCTTGCGACCTATACCCTCATCAGCCCCAACAAGAACAGTCCCCGCAATCATAAAATCGACACCATCAGCATCCATTGTTTCGTCGGCCAAGTGACCGCTAAGCGCGGGTGTGAGGTCTTCCAGCCCTCCAGCGAGCAAGCGTCCTGCAACTACGTTGTGGGCTATGACGGCTCCATCGGCCTGTGCGTGGAGGAAAAGGACCGGAGCTGGTGTACCTCCAGCTCCTCCAACGACCACCGCGCCATTACCATTGAGACGGCCAGCGAGAACAAGGCCCCCTACAAGGTCACGGCGGCGGCCTATGCCGCGCTGCTGGACCTTGTGACGGATATTTGCCGCCGGAACGGGGCCAAGAAGCTGCTCTGGTTCGGGGACAAGGCGAAGACCCTTGCCTATGCCCCCAAGTCCGGGGAGATGGTGATGACCGTTCACCGCTGGTTTGCGAACAAGTCTTGCCCCGGCGATTACCTCTACAACCTCCACGGCGAGATTGCCGCCGAGGTCACGAAGCGGCTGGGTGGCAGCTCCAGCACCACCAGCCCCAGCACCGGCACCGGCGCATCCGGCAGCGCTCAGACAGCCGTAAACTACACGGTGAAAGTGACAGCGACGGACCTCAATATCCGTTCCGGCCCCGGCACCAACTACGGCAGCAAGGGCGCTATCAACCCCGGCGTCTACACCATCGTTGCGGAGGCCGGCGGCACCGGCGCTTCCAAGTGGGGCAAGCTCAAGAGCGGAGCCGGGTGGATTTCTTTGGACTACGCCACCAAGAACGGCACCAGCAGCTCTACGGCGTCCAAGGCCGTGACGGTGGGCAGCACCGTCACCATCCAGGCCGGGGCCGTCTACGGCGGCCTCGCCACCTCCAGAGGGGCCAAGGTCCCGGACTACGTGAGCGGCAAGAACCGCCGGTACACCGTGAAGCAGATCGCCACCCACAAGGGGGTCCAGGAGGCGCTTCTCAAGGAAATCACGTCCTGGGTTGCGCTGTCCTACCTGACCGTGGTATAATCTGCGCGTGGAATTGTTTTGGCATTACGCCGCCTGAAAGCGGTGGAGACTATGGAGAAACACCGCAACACAGGACAGGCAGATAGACCGAAATACCGCGAAAAATAAGGCGAAACAGCCCCCATCAATCGAGTGGGAATAAGCAAAAAGTGGATATGAGGGCCCGCAAACCCTTGAAAATACTGACTTTTTGATTTTCCAATTCCCCATTTGATAGCAGATTGATAGCACTCGTCAAATCCATACTTGCTGATTTTTTGGCAGGTAACGGGCGGTTTGCAGGTGCAGATTAAAAACTTATCCAAGAGAAAAGGTCTAACCGATTTTTGCAAGTCGGTTAGACCTTTTTTTATTTTCCTTTCTTGTCCTTGTTCAGTTCCTCTACCAGCATATCGCTGAGGCCCTGAGAAGGGATAACCTTATGCCAATGGCCTGTGGTATCAAACTCCGGGTAGCGGTAACGCCAGCGGTCGTAGTCCTCTTTGCTGATCTCTCCCGACTTCAGCTTGGCCGCCTGTTCTCCCCAGGCGCAGAGCATCTCATGGAACCGGGCCGCTTCTTTTCCCTGGAACACATCCACCCGAAGATGT